>OJBY01000172.1_pt1 | contig 42550 bp, 39 predicted proteins | sample 1591731 | NCBI WGS metagenome assembly OJBY01 (sample SAMN05416837, study PRJEB24817) | seawater metagenome | isolation source: Sea water | place: Canada:Atlantic | collected 2013-07
GCGTACCGCACGGTGCGTCTTTGTCGCCAAGCGTTACGCAGCGGCGCGCCGATACGAAAAGTGGTTTCACGCAAACGCTGGAATGCGCCGCCAGTTGCAGATGTGGAATCGTTCGTCATAGAGCCGCCAAGCGCCTTACATGCCAAGCGATGATGGCGCCACAATGAATAGACATCAGCCTTCTATCGACTGGCGGGCGAAATAGATGCGGATGGCCCGCGCCATCACATCGGCGAAACGTTCGCGGCCTTCGTCCGATGCGAGCCGCTCCGCCTCTTCCGGATTCGTGACGAACCCTGATTCGAACAACACGCCCGGTACATCCGGCGCACGCAAAACGGCCAGCGCGGCGGACCGTCGCGTTTGCGGATGAAATTGCAGCGCCCCCTGCCCCTCGCGCTCGATCAGGCCGGCGAATTCGTCGGACTGTTCGGACGTGCGGCGCTGCGACAGTTCGACAAGGATGGCGTTCACGGCCCTATCCTGCCCGGAAAGATCGATGCCATTGACGATATCGGCATCGTTCTCTCGCTCTGCGAAACGAGCAGCGGCTTCGGATGATGCGGTTTCCGACAATGTATAGATGCTCGCCCCTGCCACACCCTCTCGCTCACCAGCAGAATCGGCGTGGATCGAGAGGAAAAGGTCTGCGCCCATGGCCCGGGCGATTTCGGCGCGTTCTTCCAGCACGATAAAGCTGTCATCCTCGCGCGTCATGGCGACGCGGATACCGCCCTCTTCCAGCAGCCGGTCGCGCAATGCCAGCGCCAGCCCCAGCACGATGGACTTTTCGCGATAGGCGTCGGTCACTGCACCAAGATCGGGGCCGCCGTGGCCCGCATCTATAAGGACCAGCGGGCGGGAGGGGTCGGATGGCCCGGAAATCTTCGGCAGACCTATCGTTGCCTTGCCATCGGGCAAGTCCACGCGGACGACATAATCACGCCCCAGAACGGGAACCGGGATCGATGCGCCAATGGCATAAAGCGCGCCAACCAGCAGAACCGGCAATGCGAACAAAAGGCCAATCTGCAGGCGATACGACATGCGAAAAGAGATATGCCCTTTCTGCCACACCCGGAAGGGCGCAGTAACTATGGAGTGACCACAAGGGAATTTTGCGTGAATGCGCAACAAGGTTGCCGTTGCTTTCCCCGGATGCTAGCAAATCGGCAGCCGGTGCAATATTGCGAACCGGCAGTCCCGGACAGGTTTATTCACTCCTGCCGGCAATGCTTACAGGTTGATGCCGCGATGCAAAGTAAAAGCCAGCAAGCCACGATGCTACCGATCGGTCGCATTCAGGCTGCAGGGCTTCCAGCGCAGATGCAAACCCTGCGCCTTTTCTTCGCGACAGACACGTTTCGCACCCATGCTCGCCACCCGGCAAACCGCCGGACTGACAGGGTGATGATTTCCTTTCCCCGCAATTGTGGCGGGGTTCACACATATCGGCAATCCCCTCCCCCCGGTTCGGCTTTACGCCATCTGGCAGGCGCAGGGGCGATTGCCCGGAGAATAATACATGGCAACGCGCATGCTTATCGATGCGCGCCACCCGGAAGAAACACGGGTGGCGGTGCTCAAGGGAAACCGAATTGAGGAGTTCGATTTCGAATCTGCCGAACACAAGCAGATAAAGGGCAACATATACCTCGCGAAAGTCACCAGGGTAGAACCGTCGCTGCAGGCGGCGTTCGTGGATTTCGGCGGCAATCGCCACGGCTTCCTGGCCTTCAGCGAAATCCATCCCGACTATTACCAGATACCAGCGCAGGACCGGGAAGCGCTGCTGGCCGAAGAACAGGCCGCAGCAGAGGAAGAAGCCAAGCTTCGCGCCGAGGAGGATGACGAAGACGGTAATTCGGCCGACGATCAGGATGACGAGGAAGACGAGGACGAAGGCGGTCTCGAGGAAATCGACACCAGCGAGAAGGATGACGTCTCCACCATCGAGGATGGTCACGTTGAGAACGGCGAAGACGATTCTTCCGATGAGGACGAGGACGAGGATTCGGACGACAGCGACGACGACAATGACGATCAGGGCGGCAATGGCCGCAACCAGCGCCGTGGCCGTGGTCGGGGCCGTGCGCCCAAGGGGCGTCGCTCGCAGAACCGTGGCGGCGGCAGCCGCGCCAAGGAAATCGACGAGGCGCGCGCAAAGCGCCAGGCCCTGCGTCGCCGCTACAAGATCCAGGATGTAATTCAGCGTCGCCAGGTGTTGTTGGTGCAGGTCGCCAAGGAAGAGCGCGGCAACAAGGGTGCTGCTCTTACGACATATCTGTCGCTGGCGGGCCGCTATTGCGTGCTCATGCCCAATTCCAGCCACGGTGGCGGCATATCGCGCAAGATTTCCAATGGCGGGGATCGCAAGCGCCTGAAGTCTATCGTCAGCGATCTCAGCCTGCCGCGTACGATGGGTCTGATCGTGCGCACTGCGGGCCTTTCGCGTACCAAGACAGAGATTAAGCGCGACTTCGATTATCTTGCCCGTCTGTGGGACGAGATACGCGAACGCACGCTCGACTCTGCTGCGCCAAGCATGATTCATTCGGATTCGGACCTGATCAAGCGCGCCATCCGCGACATCTATAATCGCGAGATCGAGGAAGTTATCGTCGAAGGCGAAGCGGGCTACAAGGCCGCCAAGTCCTTCATGAAATTGCTGATGCCCAGCCACGCCCGGCGGGTGAAGAACTACAACGATCCGGTCCCGCTATTCCAGCGATATGGCGCAGAAGACCAGTTATCCGCAATGTACGATCCGATGGTGCAGCTGAAATCCGGCGGCTATCTGATCATCAATCCGACAGAAGCGCTGGTGTCGATCGACATCAACTCGGGTCGCTCCACCAAGGAGCATGGGATCGAGCAGACCGCGCTGCACACCAACCTCGAAGCAGCGAAGGAAATTGCCCGCCAACTGCGCCTGCGCGATATGGCGGGCCTGGTGGTGATAGATTTCATCGACATGGAACGCATCGGAAACGTGCGCAAGGTGGAACGGTGCATGAAGGATGCGCTGAAGAACGACCGCGCGCGTATTCAGGTTGGCCGCATTTCGGGCTTTGGCCTGATGGAGATGAGCCGCCAACGCCTGCGCACCGGCGTTCTGGAAGCCACCACGCGCGAATGCCCGCATTGCGACGGTACGGGCCTTGTCCGTACGGCAAGCTCGGCGGGTCTATCCGCGCTGCGCCTGATCGAGGATGAAGCTGCCAAGGGCAAGGGCACGGTAATTACCCTGCACGCTTCCACCGAAGCTGCAGTCTATCTGCTCAACGCGAAGCGCGCCGATCTGGCCGAGATCGAACAGCGTTACGGCGTCACCGTGGAAGTGAAGCCCGAGGGCGAGGACGAAGGCGCCAAGATGCGCGTCGGCTCTTCCGGTCCCAAGCCATCCGAAGCGCCGAAGTTCGAACCGATTATCGACGACGAGGACGATGACGACATCGAGGACGATAGCGACAACGACGACGAGACCGACGACAGCGACAACGATGAAAACGAAGGACGCGGCAGGAAACGCCGTCGCCGTCGCGGGGGTCGCGGTCGCAACAAGGGTCACCAGCAAGACGAAGACTCGAAAGAGAATTCCGAAAATGGTGATGACGACGGTGACGACGACAACAGCGAAAACGCTTCCGACGAAGACGACAGTGATGATGGCGAGAACAAGCCGCGCCGCCGTCGTGGTCGCCGCGGCGGTCGCGGACGTAATCGTAAACGTCAGGATGATGACGCTTCGTCAAACGACAACGACGAAAGCAACGCTTCCGATGGCCCCGCTGATACGGCGGTAGAAGGCAACAACGAAGAAGCTGCGCCCACAGAAGCTCCATTGGAAGAGCCAGCCAAGCCGAAGCCCAAGCGCACCCGTCGCAAGAAAGCAGACGCGGATACGTCCTCTGAAGCGCAGGCCGAAGTCGAAACCAACAGCGCAGCCAAGTCGAACGACTCAGGCGAGGCGGAAGCTGAAGCCAAGCCCAAGCCGAAGCGCACGCGCCGGAAGAAGGCAGAGCCTGCTGCGGAAACAGCAGATGCTACAACCGACGAAACCTCGGCAGAAGAAAAGCCCAAACCCAAGCGCACCCGCCGCAAGAAAGCCGATGCTCCGGTGAAGGCAGACGAAGAGCGCGCAGGAAAGGCCGACGCCCAGCCCAAGGCGGATAGCGGTGACAAGCCGGCGATCTCCGAAGAGCTGGCCAGCGATAGAACACAGGCGGTCGACAAGGGCGAAGCGAGCGAAAAGCCGCAGGGCGGCGATCAGTCCGGCGACGATGACAGCGTGAACGAGGATGGTTCACCACGCCGCGGTTGGTGGCAGCGCACCTTCGGCAACTGATCTTGGACAACCAGACCTAACAGTAACGGGCGTTGAGTGGCTCAATCTTTCGAGGGCCACTCAACGCCGTTCGAAATTTGCGGTCTAGGGTTTGTCGGTTCCGCGTTCGCGCAAGATCCGCTCCGCCATTTCCCAGTCCTGCATACGATCGATATCGATCGGCCCTTCGGCAAAGGGAAGCTCAACCGGGACTGTCTTGAGCTTCAGGAGGCGCGAAAGCACGCCGAGAAACTGCCGCAGTTTGAAAAGGCGTGACTTGTAGGCGAGAAACGCCAGCAGGCCGAAGGCGCCGATCAATCGTTTGGGTTTCTTCCCGAACTGACCGCCACCATCGAATATTTTGGCAGCGGAGAAGGCTTCACGCGTCATCAGGGCGTAAAGGTTGCAACTGGAAAACTCGCCATCGGCAAAACGGTGGAATGCGCGCTTTTCCTCCGGGTACTTTTCCAGCAGGTAGCGCGCATTGGTGAGCCCGATGGCCGCATCGCCCTCAACCTTATCGAGTTCATCACAGAAGTACTTCACGACTTCGGCATTATGCAGGCCATTGTCGCCTGTGGTTATCACCAATGGCAAGGCATCTGGAAATTGCGCGGCAATTGCGCTGACGCTTGCCCCAATGCTCTCGTGAGAGCCTACGAAAACCAGCATGTCCTCACCAGCAACGCCTCGCAGCAAGGCCCTCGCCTCGTCCTCTGCCCAGTCTTCAATCGCGATAAGGATTTTGCCGACCCGATTGCTCTGAGCCACCGCTTCCACCACACGGCGTAGCATGGGAACCCCGGCAAGGTCGATAAAGGCCTTGTGCGAAACACCGCCTTTTTCGGCCAGCGGATCGCGATTGCCTCGCGTTGCGGCAAGGACCAATGCGGTGTAAGTCCGGTCGTTCACGCGCTGACAGCCTTCAGCCTGGAGAAGGCGGGCGCAATTTCAGCCACCGCCGTCAGTGACGGCAGAGCATCGAGCTGCTGAAGCAGTTCGTCCGCCACATCGGTGGGCATTACGCCGGCAACGCACTGCCTGAATTTGGCCTTTATCTGTCCATCGCTCAACGGCGCGGCGGAACTACCGATGGGCATCGCCATGTCTTGTTTTCCTTTCCTCCCGCAGCGCAGATCAACTTCGACTTGCGTGGCAAATTCGCCTTCACTTTTGTCGACTGGATTGCGTTCGACCAGCGACAGCAAATCAATCGCACGTTGATCTGCAACTGCAGACTCTGTGAAATCCTGGAGTGAGCATTGGCCTTTGATGGCAATCATGACAAGAGCATACTCCAACGAAAACTTCGCCTTCGCCGGAGTGTCGGGCCGGGTGTACATCAAGTTGTTCAGATGGCTGACCGGCGCGCTCACACGGATGCGCAGCAGGTCGTCCGCATTGAAGCCCATCTCCTCCCGCAGGGCCAGCAGTGCATCCATCGCACGGTGTGCGCTGCCACAATTAGGGAAGCGTTTGAGCTTCAATCCGCTGGATAGGATGAGTAGTGGATTACCTGGATCAGCAGTGGCGAAGCGCATGGTCTGACCGTGCTCGATCTGCGTCAGGTTGTTGCGCAGTTGCTCAAAATCCGGCCCCACCATCAGGCGTTGCATCCCCCGCGGTCCATCGAGGACATCCATCCCGGCATCCACATGGTGCGCGGCCAAGCTGGCTGCCATCACGCCAGCTTTGGCTGCCAAACCTGCATGCAGCGGTTTGGTCATTGTGCCGAATTGCGACATAAAACCACCAGCCATGCTGGTTGCGATTGACAGGGCATGGGCGCTTTGCCGATGATCGAGCCGGAGTAGGCGGGCGCAGGCCGCCGCGGCACCCACGGCGCCCACGGTGCTGGTGGCATGCCAGCCGCGATTGCGGTGATAAGGGTTGAGGCCCTGGCCTACCCTGCCCATGATCTGAAGCCCCACGATGTAGGCATCGATGCAGGCTTCTCCGCCAGCATCCTCTTGTTCGGCGATTGCAAGGATGGCAGGAACCAGAACCGCGCTTGCATGGGCTTTCGCAGGGTCAAAATTGTCATCGAAGTCGAGCGCATGCGCCGCTGCGCCATTGATAAGCGCAGTCCAGGGCGCGGGGCGACCATCGCTGACAGAAACCGCCGTACAGGCCCCCTCACCCCATGCGCCGGTCATCCGAATCGCAGCCTGTGTCACCGGTTCGAAGGCGCCAGCAATCATCACCCCGACCGTATCGATAAAAGCGTTCTTTGCGGCCTGCACCGCAGCCTGCGGCCAATCATTATCGGCGTCACTCGTCCATGCAGCAAAAGCGCGAATCGGGTTGTCGTCTTGCATGGTGGGGTCTTGCATGACGGCCTATTGCAATAACCGCATCGATGGAACAAGTTCGGACCCGGTAGCCTTGCGCCCTAATGCCGGCGAAGCGTGGGCAAAGGCCAGTCCTTCGATGATTGGTGCAACATTCATGGCGCGATCCGCTCACCTTTCCAATCGAATACCTCTCCGCTGTTTGCGGGCGTGAGACCTTGCAGAACATCCAGCAGGTTCGCCGCGCAGTCATCGGGCGCGGTCAATTGCCCATCCGGCAAATTGTTCTGAAAGGGTTCGGAAAGCTGTGTATCCACGGTGCCGGGATGCAGTCCGACGGCAAGGGCCTGTTTGTGCGTTCGGCCAAGTTCAATGGCGAAATTGCGGATCAGCATGTTCAGCGCGGCCTTGCTGGCGCGATAACTATGCCAACCGCCGATACGATTGTCCCCGATTGAGCCCACGCGGGCTGAAATTGCTGCAAAACTCGCTGGCGTATCTCTGGGAAACAAGGGCAGGACGTGCTTCGCGATCAATGCCGGGCCGATGGCGTTAAGGTACATGATGCGCGCCATCGCATCAGGGTCCAACTGTCTCAAACTGCGTTCGGGCCCGATACCGCCTGGCAGGCTCAACACACCGGTTGCGACGATTACAAGATCGGGGATGGCCTCTCCCCATCCGGCGACAGCGCGCTGAATGCTGGTTTCGTCTTCCAGATCGAACGCAAAAGGAATGACGCCGGGCAAGTCTCCCCCAGCCCCGGCCCGCGATCCCGCCAGCACAGGCACCCCGCGCTGCGCCAGCGCAGCAACCAGCGCCTTGCCAATGCCACCGCTGCTTCCGAAGATTGCCGCCCTGTGCCAGCCCATGTGTGTCCTTTCCTACGTTCCCATCTCGACATAGGTGCCGGGGATGGACATCGAAACACCCTCTCTAGCCCGTATTCCCGCGGTTTTGCGCATCCTCTATTGAGGAACAGGTTTTCCAGTTCAGGACACTGTTCCAAGTGTTCCACATTAGAAGGAAAATCGGCATGAAATGAACACATCGGTAAAGCTTCGTCTTGCCCTTGCCCGCCTTATGGTTAGATAGGCAGCGACACGCTTTAGGACGAATAGCTCATGGCCACCTTCACTCTTCCCAAGAACAGCAAGATCCGCAAGGATGGCGAGGTCCACAAGGCCACCAGCGGTGGTTCGATCAAGAAATTCCGGGTCTATCGCTACGATCCCGATAGCGGCAACAATCCGCGCTACGATACGTTCGAGGTGGACGTGGACGAATGCGGCCCGATGGTGCTCGACGCCCTGTTCAAGATCAAGAACGAGATGGATCCGACATTGACCTTCCGCCGCTCCTGCCGCGAAGGTATTTGCGGCTCGTGCTCGATGAACATGAACGGCAAGAACGGCCTGGCCTGCACCACTGCTATCGAGGATGTGAAGGGCGATATCCGGATTACCCCGCTACCCCACATGGAAGTGGTGAAGGATCTGGTGCCCGATTTCACCCATTTCTACGCGCAATACGCATCGATCCGCCCGTGGCTGCAAACCGTTTCCACAACCCCTTCGGGCAAGGAGCGGCTGCAGACACCGGAACAGCGCGAAGACCTGGATGGCCTTTACGAATGCATCCTGTGTGCCTGCTGCTCTACCGCGTGTCCAAGCTACTGGTGGAATTCGGACAAGTTCCTTGGCCCGGCGATCCTGTTGCAAGCCTATCGCTGGCTGGCCGATAGCCGGGACGAGATGACCGGAGAGCGACTGGACGATCTGGAAGATCCGTTCCGACTCTATCGCTGCCACACGATCATGAACTGCGCGAACGTTTGTCCCAAGGGCCTGTCGCCAGCAAAGGCTATTGCCGAAATCAAGAAAATGCAGGCTGAAAAGCACGTTTGACGCAAGTGGAACGAGACGAAGGTTCAATTGTGCTGGCAGACCACCCCGATCATCCGGGTTGGCAAGAATGGCGGGTAGGCGGGGAAAACGCGTTCAATCGGACGGTCCTCGGCCTGATGCTGGTCCGTCTTGATGATGCCCAGCGCGCGCGAGTTCGCATTTTCCCGCGGGAAGTGTTGAGCAACGGCCATGGTACAATTCACGGCGGCGCGATCGTTTCCTTCATCGATGTGGCTCTGTTCGCTGGTAGCACCCTACTGTTGCATGAAAGCATAGAGAGCGGCGTAACCGTTGATCTGAGCCACCAGTTCCTCGCACCTGGCGATTTGTCGCGACCGTTGGATGCCGTCGTGGAAGTCATGCGGGAAACCGGACGGATGGTGTTCGCGCGAGGTCAAATCGTTCAGGATGATGACCTGATCGGATCGTTCTCCGGAATCCTGCGGAAAATTCGTCGCCAATGACCGGTGTCCTTGCCCGTTATGAACGCCTGATTTCAGCTGGTGAGCTTCGCCCGGACCCGGACCAGCGCCGCGCTGCAGAACGGCTCGACGCCTTGCAGAAGGATCTCGAAGCAGAACAATCGGGCGGGCTGCTGGGGCAATTGTTCGGGCGAAAGAAAATCCGGCCCCAGGGCGTTTACATGGTCGGCGGTGTCGGTCGCGGAAAATCCATGCTGATGGACCTTTTCCACGCCTCGCTCGATATCCCGGAAAAGCGCCGTGTGCATTTCCACGCGTTCATGCAGGAAGTCCACGCGGCTCTGCGCGAGGCGCGCAAAAGCGAGAGCGGCGATCCTATCCCGCCCGTTGCCGAGGCGCTGGCTGCGGATCTCAAGGTCTTGGCCTTCGACGAGATGGTGGTGAACAATTCCGCTGACGCCATGATCATGAGCAGGCTGTTTACGCAGCTTATTTGCGAGCAGAACGTAGCCATCGTCACCACCAGCAATCGTCACCCGCGCGATCTTTACAAGGACGGGTTGAACAGGGAGCATTTCCTTCCCTTTATCGACCTTGTGCAAACCGAGCTCGACGTTATCGAACTGGACGGGCCGACGGATTACCGCATGGAGCGTATCGGCGGGCTGGATAGCTGGCATTGTCCCCTGGGAGATAATTCGACCGAGAAGGTGCGTGAGGCGTTCTTTCGTCTGACGGATTATCCACCAGAAGATGCGGAACACGTGCCCAGTGCAGAACTGGACGTGGGCGGCGGGCGCATGCTGCACGTACCCAAGGCGCTGAAAGGCGTCGCCGTGTTCAGCTTCAAGCGGTTGTGCGAACAGCCCCGCGGAGCGCCAGACTACCTCGCCATCGCGCAGGCATACCACACGGTGATTATCGTTGGCATTCCGCAAATGGGCACGGACATGCGCAACGAGGCAAGTCGCTTCGTAACGCTTATCGATGCACTTTACGAAAACCGCGTCAAACTGTTCGTCACGGCGGCGACCGAACCGGAAGACCTGTACCCAAGCGGGGATGGCGCGTTCGAATTCCAGCGAACCATAAGCCGGCTCAAGGAAATGCAGAGCGCGGAATATATGGCGCTGGGCCACGGGGTCGCTGGTTAGGTAACCCCCAGGCGTGCCAGCGAACGGTCCAGCATGATCAGTTGCCAAAGCACTCGCGAATGGTCCGCCCTGCCCATGATGTGTTCCTCTGCAATGATGGAAATCCGCTGGTTGTCGAACCATCCGGTCCGCGCCAGCATCGCGCTCTTGGCGATGCCGCGTGTCTTGGTGGCCAGCGGACCGCGCAGCCATTGCGCAATCGGCGTCACGAAACCCTGCTTGGGCCGATACAGGATATCGTCGGGCAAATAGCGTTCCATCGCCTTCTTCAGCAACCACTTGCCCTGCCGCCCCTTCACCCGCAGCCCATCCGGCAGGCCTGCAGCGAACTCGACGAGGCGGTGATCCAGCAACGGCTCACGCGCTTCCAGACTGGTCGCCATGCTGGTGCGATCGACTTTGGTCAGGATATCGCCGGGCAACCAGAACTTGAGATCGACATATTGCGCCACATCCAGCCCGGTGCGCGCCGGAGCATTTTCCATCAGGTCCAGCAGCGGTTCTTCCGCGCGGTAGTCCCCCAGCTTTACTACAAGTTCTGAAGAGTAGAGCGCGAAGCGGCTTTCCGGCGGGAGAACCGACAACGCCCGGGCATATCCCCTTGCTCCCGATCCGGCGAGCGACAGCAGCGTCGTCTTCGCGCGTAACGGGCGCGGTGCCCAATCCGCCTTGGGATAGACGCGGCCAAGCGGTCCGAGCACTTTGTTGCGCAGCGTCTCAGGCAGCAGGGCGCGTAGTCTCTCTTCATGCGCGTGAAACACCTGTCGCCGATAGCCTGCCAGCGCCTCGTCAGCGCCGTCGCCGGAAAGGGCGACTGTAACGGTCTCCTTTGCCAGCTGGCACACGCGCCACGTTGGCAAGGCGGAGGCGTCGGCGAAGGGTTCATCGAACATGCCGGCAATGCTATCGATGGCGTCGAACTGGTCGGCGCTGACCGTGCGCGCTTCGTGATCCGTGGCGAAGAGGCGAGCCACTTTCTCGGCATGGCTTGTTTCGTCCGCACTGGCGACATCGAAGCCGATAGAGCAGGTCTTTACCGGGCGGCGGCTAGTCTCGGCCATGAAAGCCACTACGCTGGAACTGTCCACTCCGCCCGAAAGAAATGCGCCAAGCGGCACGTCGGATACCATCCTGCTGGTTACGCCCTGTTGCAAGTGATGCAGCAATTCTGCTTCCAGGTCTTTTGCCTTACCCTTATGCCGCTCGGCAAAACTGATGTCCCAATACTGCGATGGTCTGGACACGGGACTGTCATGCTTCAGCAACAGCGTGTGGCCGGCGGGCAACTTCTTCACGCCCTGCAGGATGGAGCGGTGATCGGGCACATAGCCCCAGGCCATGAAATCCTCGACTGCGCGCGGATCGACTTCGCGGCGCATCAGCGGGTGCGCCAGCAAACCCTTCAATTCTGATGCGAAAGCCATCGATCCGTCGGAAAGCTGGGCATAGAACAGCGGTTTGACGCCGAAACGGTCCCTCGCCAGAAACAATTCCCGCCGCTTTCGATCATAGATGGCGAAGGCAAACATGCCGTGCAGATGTTTGACGCAATCGGCGCCCCACTGCTCGTAAGCGGCGAGGATGACTTCGGTGTCGCCATCGGTCCTGAACGTTACATCGCGCGCCGCCAGTTCCTTGCGAAGCTCCCGGAAGTTGTAGATTTCTCCGTTGAAGCTGATCACCAGTCGCTCGCTTGCCGAATGCATCGGTTGCGGCGATCCCTCCACATCGATGATCGAGAGTCGGCGATGGCCCAGTCCCACTCCGGGCGCAGTCCAGACACCCGACCCGTCCGGCCCGCGATGGGTAAGGACGTCGGTCATCCGCTCGACGCGCGCGGGGTCCACCGGTTTGATCGTCCCGCAATGGAAAAGGCCAGCTATCCCGCACATTGGGGCGGATTAGTCCAGCCCCGCCACAGCGTCCATCCATTCCGGTAGCGGAGCGGTGGATTGAAGAAATGCGGAGAGGGTTTCCTGCGCATCCTGTGTCGGCGTGTCTTCGGCGGAAAGGATCAGCATGATCGTGGGCTTCGGCTCTGCAAACAATCGGTCCTGCATGTTCTCCAGTTTGAGACGCAGCCGACTGTTTCCGGTCCAGTCGCCATGCCGGAACCATGTGTAGGCAACCCTTTGGTGCGTGCCCAGAGCCTGGAGTCGATCGCCAGCAGCATTCGAGGGGGCATCTACAGCGGCGAGCCAGCGCCACTCGGTGCCCTCGGGCAAGGCACCTTCGCCAAATGAGCCTGCTTCGCGGCCGTCTTCCTGCGCTGCATAAAGCGCGTAGACCACATCCACAGCCATGCCCCGCTTGTCATGATAGCTCGCCACCAATCTATGATCGGCGCCGCTGGCGCGGGCTTCCCATGGATGGGCGTGCTGTGCCGACGTTCGTTCCCACCCTTCGATATCGGGTAAAGCGATAATTTCGGGAAGCTCCGCCACCACGCCTCTTGCCTGAGAGGACCACAAGACCACCGCAAGCGCGACCGCCGCCGTCGCAGCCAGCACGCTCCAACCGTTGCCGTTCAGGTGTTCGAGACGATCCGGCCAAGTGGCATTTGAAATCTGCTCGCCATCAATGAACGGATCGTCCACCTGCCGATCGAAATAGCGCCATCCCAGTCCAATCAGGGCTGCCATTACAAGCGCGAAGAAGATCCATCCGTAGAAGATATGATCGAAACCGGCAGCGAATGCGATGCCCTGTGATTGCGCGATATAGATAGTGCCCCATGCGCGCACGCCGTTCGCCAGTATCGGCAGAATCACGGCGACGGCCATGAATACAAAGCGGCGGGGCCATGACCGGAAACATACGTGGGATATCAACGTGCCAAGGGCGACCATCGCAACCAGGAATTTAACGCCGGAACAAGCCTCTGCCACTTCGAACAGGCCAGCGGGCGTATCGATGAACACACCATCGATGATTGCCGGAATGCCGCTTGCATGCGTAAGCGCGATGGTGATCTGTGCCGTGATCATCTGCAGAGCCGGCACCAGTTCTTCGCCCACCGGCACGAGGAAGAGGCCATAGGCTAGCGGGAACAACAGCGCCCATGCGACGCGCGGACCCAGAAGGGTGATGACAGCAGATTGCATGGCAGCCACCAGCCCCAGGTGACTAACCGTCGCCGTTCCGGAAATATCGCCCAGCAGCCACACGAACAGCGAACCGGCAACCAAGACAAGTCCGGGCCACCATGCCCGCGGTGTCAGTTGCGCCAGTTCACCAGCCCTTTGCCAGACGAGCCAACCTATGATCAGCGGCACTAGCAGGATGTGATTGTAGGTAGAGATGTCCCAGTATTGCCGGGCCATTTCGGCCCAATCGCCCGCGAACAGCGCGAACAAAGTGGCCCAGGCAAAGGTCAGACGCAGCAGTGGCCTGCGCCATGGCGGAGCAGTGCGTTCTGCGAACAGCGCCCTTTGCGGGGAGATTACATCAAGCGGCATCGCGCCGATTTCCCGGTTCTATGCCAAGCACGTGAGGAAGGTCTGCCAGCATTGCGGGCCAGCTCATATTGGCCAATACGAAGCGGCGTGCCTTCTCGCCCATGGAACGAGCATGACCTGGTTCGTCGCTAATTTGCAGCATGGCGTCGGCGAAAGAAGCATCGTCTTCAGCAATCAGGAAATGCGTATCGGGGCGCGCGTCAATTCCCGTGGCAGCGCCTGGCGATAGCACCACCGGGCACGCCATAGCCATGGCTTCCAGAACCTTGTTCTGCACTCCGCGGGCGATACTCAACGGCGCGACGACGGCATGCGCTCCTGCCAGCCATGGGCGCGTGTCCGGCACCTCGCCTGCAACATGCGTTCCGTGCAGCCCTTGCAGCGCCAACACCTCACGCGTTGGGGAGCGGCCTACGATATGAAACTGGGCGTCGGGCTTTCGCAGGCGCACAATCGGCATGATCCAGCGCGTCATTCGGCAAACCGCCTCGATATTCGGCGCGTAGTCCATCTGTCCGGTGAAAATGAAATGAGGGCCTTTTTTGCCGAGCGTTGGCTCTGGAAGGACTGCATCCGGGTCGAACAAGGCGCAGTCGATACCGTTGCGCAGCGCTCTTACATCGTATTTCCCCCCTGTTCTGCCGCGCAAGAATTCGGCTTCTGCTTCGCTCACCAGAAGGGTGACATCGGCGCGAGCAACAAGGCTGGTTTCCACGCTTTTCAGCAAGCGTCCTTCACGCCGGTCAATCCAGCTTCGAGGTCCGCTGCCTGCCTTTGCGTAAGCCTCGAACTTGGCCGAATCGACATCGACCAGGTCAACGACGAGGCGCCCTTGCCAGTCGGCGGGCACGAACTGGCCCATCTGGCCGGAAAAGACGTAGATCGCGGAGATATTCCGGCTCTGCAATGTCTGTTCGACCCACTGCATCAATCCGGCTGATCGGAAGGCCGATAGGCTAACCGGCTCCCCGCGAACGAGTGCCTCCAGACCTGCAACTGGCAGGCTCTTGCTACGGCGCGGCATGCACCAGGTCGCTGCAACCTCGGCAAGCAAAGGTCCGTTGGCTACGTCTGCATCCGTTTCCGCCAGGCATCCTACATGTACAGGAGCGAGCTTCGCCAACGCTTTCAGAATGTGGTGGGAGCGGATCTTGTCTCCACGATCGGGCGGGAACGGCAGGCGATGGGCCAGGAGGAGGATTTCACCGTTCACCCCAACCCCCTGGCAATCAGGGGGCCTATCCTGTTGGCAAGCGGCAGGGGCAGCTTTTTCCATAAAGCAATGCGCGACTGGTGCTGCGCGCTGGTGGGATCGACATCGCGCGGTTCATAACCCGGTGTCGTCCAGCTGGCGTACGACAGGGGCTGCGGATCGAAACCCCAGTTTTTCTTGAAGCTCCACGCGCCGCTTCCCGTTTTGCTGCGTCCAAAATCGAAGCGGTCGCAGCCCCGCCTGCGCGCATGCAGCATCAGTTCGTAATACATGCGATCATTCGCACGCAGGTGCCGTGCAGCCCATGTACCGCCGCCCCAATATGGCATTACGGCACCATCGTAATAGAGCGAAAGCACACTGGCGACAGGCGTGGCTCCGTCCCAAACCGTCAGAACGTCGGCGTCGAGCCGATCGAGAACGGCTTCGAAAAGGCTCTTGGGAAACACCGGCGTTCCCAGATTGCGCACGCTTTCTGCATAAACTGCGAAATGGCTAACCCGATCCAATCGCGCAGAGCCGGTGGTAACGCGCAAATCCCTGCGCAAACCCTTGCGGATTTCTGCACGCTGCTTGCGCGGGATTGCCTTGAGCTGCTCGTCATCATCATCGCATAGCGTGGTGACAAAACCGCAATGGCTGTCTTCGCGGACGTGCCAACCGGTTCCGGATGCCGGACCACGCAGTTCCACCGTCGGGCAGGACTGGCGAAGCGCAAATTCCTGTACCGCATGGCACAGGTTACGGGCCGTTTCCTCATCCTCGGCAAGCACGCCCCCCTCGACAGCAAAGCCGGAGGATGCAAGCGCGCGGCCGAAAATCGGAGAGTGAACTTCTGTCAGCGGCAACCACCCTGTTAGGCTGCCGCGCATTTCCGCTACAAGACCGCAGGCGCGTTGACCGGTCCCTTTCTCGATGGCGAGCAACCATGCTGGCGTGTGGAACACCGATCCGCCGTGCTCGGCCACGAAGCCTTCCACCCGCGCAACCTCGTCGGGCTGCTTCAGGTCGGCCACGCGAACGGTTTCGCGCATCAAGGCGAATGGCGCGTTCATCTACCCACCGCTTTTTCAAGCCGTAATCGCAGGTTTTCACGTTGTGCGATGGCGTCCATGCGCCCCCATTGGAACTCGCTTACCAAATGCTCCAGCTTGCCTGCCATCCGGTCGAGATTGGTATAATGGCGCAACCGAGAGCGGAGCGGCGCACCGGCAACGCGCGGTTGCCCAGGGTCAATCTCCCACGGATGGAAATAGAACACCGCTGGCCGCCCATCGGTGCGGTTCACCTGCCGAATGGCCCAGCGACTGAAAGCGTAAGGCAGCACACGGAAAAATCCGCCCCCGCCCGCGGCCAGTCTTTTTCCGCGGAACATGGCCGTGGTAACTGGCAATTCGACGAAATTGCTGCCCGTTACGGGCTTGAACGCGAACCGCGATGCTTCGGGCCAGCCATAGTGATCATGTGCCACGGGTGCCACGCTGGACGAGTAGGTATATCCCTCCTCTGCCAGCACATCGAACGCCCAGGGCGTACGTGCATCTATGGAAAAGCTCGGTGCGCGATACCCCACCACATGCGTGCCGCTGGCATCTTCCAGAACCTTGCGGGTGCGGGCGATGTCGGTCGCGAAACATGCGGGATCGAGACGAAACACCCGCTGGTGATCCCACCCGTGGCTGGCGATTTCGTGCCCGCGATTGGCAATTTCGTACAACAGTTCGCCGTGGCGCTGTGCCACCCAGCCAAGCGTGAAGAAGGTGCCTTTCGCCTGCACGGTGTCGAACAGGTCCAGTATCTGGCGGACATTGCGGTCCACCCGGTCATCCAGCGAACCCCACTGATCACGCTCGATCACATCCTCGAACGCGCCAACCTGGAACCAGTCTTCCACATCAACCGACAAGCCGTTGACGATGGCATCGGGCTTCGCCGGTTTGTGATCGAAATCAAGCGCGTTCACAGCGTTACAGCTCCCGAGCGCCGATCAGGCGGCCTTGCTCGAATCCATCTCGCTCTCGATCCAGTCGATCAGCATGGTCAGGGTCTGACGTATCGTGCGTTCCTGTTCGAAACACTTCGCTTCAACGCGGGCCACTTGCTCGCGCAGGGTTTCAATCTCGGGGTTAACGAACTCGGCGATTGCAGTATCGCGCTGCTCGGCCATCTCCACGATGGCCTGCTGCAACTCGGCGATCTGGGCGTCTCGTTCTGCCAGGTATTCTTCCAGCATTTCCTTGTCCACACGCGGCGTGGTGGGCATAGCTTTCACCGGCTCGAAATTCTTCTTGGCCTCCGGCATGGGGGATGGCGCAGCCTCTGGGAAAGCGCGTTCGGCTTCCATCTCGCCCAGCACGTTCTGCAACATGGCCGCATCGATCCTGTTGCGTTCTTCCACAGCGCCCAGCAGAAGCAGGCGATTGGCAATCTGGTTGATCCGGCGCGGAATGCCGCCACTGGCTTCGTAGAGCTCCGAGAATACACGCTGGTCAAATGCGGGATTACCGTCCCACCCCACCCTCTTGAGACGATGGACGATATAGGGTTCGATCTCACCTTTCTGCATGGGTTCCAGATGATGCGCCGCAATCACGCGCTGGCGCAGCTGCTCGAGGCCGGGATCGCTCTGGATCGTGACGCGAAACTCCGGCTGGCCCAGCAGCAGGGTCTGCAACAAGGGATGATTACCAAGCTGGAAGTTCGATAGCATCCGCAACTCTTCCAGCGCAGAGACGGTAAGGTTCTGCGATTCGTCCATCACCAACAGACAGCGACGGCCTTCGCGCGCTTCCTCGTGCAGGAAGCTTTCGATCTCGGTAAGGGCCGTGGCCTTGTCATGGCCTTCGATATCGAGGCCGAAGCTGCGCGCCACTACGTGGACGATTTCTTCGCCATCCAGCTTACTGGTCACGACCTGCGCGACTGTTACCTGGCTTTCGTCGAGGCTTTCCATCATGTGCGCAACCAGCGTGGACTTGCCCGAGCCGACTTCGCCGGTGATGACGATGAAGCCTTCGCCCTGCGCAAGGCCATAACCCAGGTAGGACAATGCCTTGCGATGGGTGATCGAGCGGAAATAGAATTCCGGATCGGGGGTAAGCTGGAATGGCTTGCCGGTGAGGCCGTAGAAGTTATCGAACATGGGCTTGTTCTCCTTGCTGACCTGGTCAGTCGAATGTGTAGCGCAAGCCCAGAAGGGCGGATGCGGCAGAATAATCGGGAAGATTGTCGCGGCTGACGCCATCAAGACCGATGGCGGCAACACCAGTCAGACCGCGCCAGATATTGCGATTGTACGCAATGGATGCAGAATAGCCGACGCCATCGCCCAAAGTGCCGGAACCGCCGTTGAACCAGCTGGCATATGCGCCGGCTGAAATTCCGGATTTCCTGTCCAACTGGCGCGAGACATTGGCAGCGACGTAATAGCTTTCGTCGATCACGCCATCGATATCGGCAAGAACAGTGTTCTCGGCGCCGATGAAACTGCGCCGATCATAGCCTGCGCCGATACCGAAGGACGTGCGCCTGCCCGTCACCGAATAGCTTGCTGCAATGCCGCGGTTGCGAAACACCGACGATCGTAGTGAATTGAGCTGCGCCAATGCGCAGTTGTTGCCTTCTGCACCGATGACGCAGCCGCCCAGATCGCCAGAAATCGGGTTGCGTGCAGCCTGGAAGTCCGATCCCAGCAGATCCAGCGCATCGGTAAGCTGACCACCGAAGCCGGTAATATTGTCGTAAACCGATACGCTGAGGCTGGAATTTACGTTGGGCGCATAGGACAAGGAGCCATAATAGGTTGTCGAACCGTAGCGGCGGCCAACGTGCGCTTCCAGCGAGGTACGGATGCTGGGGCGCCACATCACGCCGACGTCCCAGATCAAGCCGTCGGTTTCGTAAGCGATCTGGCGTGGGCCGCTTTCGTCAGTCACCAAGCGGCCGTCGCTGCCGATCACCGGCACGCCATCACCGTCAAGCAGCGCATCGCGGCTCGAAACCTCTACGTCCTCGTAGCCTACACCGCCAACCAGCGCGACGTTGGGAGATACCGGCAGCGTAACATCGCCGCGCACATGGCGATCCTCAATCCGCTGATCAAGGTTGGAAATGTCCTGACGGTTCCACCCCGCGCCAATCCCGATGCCAACGGGCGCGATCGTGCCGGGCGCAGCACCGAAGCGAATGGCGGCGTTATGGGTGACGCTATCGTCGAAGATATCGACCGGTGCCACACCCGGCGCCGTTATCAACACATCGGACGTTTCGACGCGGGTGTAACCCAAGCGATAGGAACCGCTGATCTCCAGCGGGCCTGACCGTGTCTGTATGGAAGGTCCGGCATAGATTGAGTGGATCTGGCTGCTGGCGTCATCATTCCCGCCGACAGCACCGATGGAAGAAAAGCCATTGCTTTCGACGCGTGTGCGAGACGCAAGTGCACCCGCTTCCAAAGTAATGCCACGGCGCAGAAGCCCTACCGAAGCGCGGGCGATGCCCGAAACCGTATCGCTGTCGACGGCATCGCCATAGCCGATCTCACGCTCGTAACGAAGCGATGCAGACGCGCTGGAGTTGCGACCTGCAACGGTAGCATCGACCCCGGCGGCAAGCTGCGTATAGGTCAGCACATCATCGCCGGGCTGCAATTGCGCGGTAATGACTTGGGAGGCTTCGATATAGGGGGCGATATCCACGCCCGACGTACGTTCCGCACGTTCGCCAACATCGACCTGATCCTGCATACCTGCATCCGGGCCTGCTTGCGCCTGAGCGTTTGCAGTATGCGACATTGCGGCCAATGCCAGCGCGAGACCGATGGAAATGCCGATTGGTTTGCGAAAGGCAATCATGCCTCGTCCCCGTAGTAGGCGCCGAAGCGACGCCCGCTGGGGCTGAAGTGCGCCGCGTTGAGAAGAAGCTTGAGGTCGGGGCAGGACGAAAGCAGCGTCAGTGCATCTTCCAGCGCGCTCTGGCCGGTACGGTCTGCCCGCACAACGACTATTGCCTGGCCCACATGTTCTGCAAGTTCCGCCGCCTGCGATGCAGCCAGCGCCGGTGGGCTGTCGAATATAACGATCCGGTTGGGCGCGGCGCGGGTAAGCCTGTCCAGCACTTCGGCCGTGCGATGGCTGGCCAGGTATTCGCTGTCCGACGTGGTGTGATTGCCAGCAGGCAGTACGTGCAGGCCAGAAATGTCGGTGGCGAGGACGCAATCTTCCACCTTCATGTCTTCTCGCGCCAGAATGTCCATGAAACCCGGACCCTTTGGCAGTCCCAGCATCTTCAGTAGAGATGGTTTGGCAAAATCGGCATCCACCAGCAGGACTTCGCTGTCCTTTTCCGCTGCGAGTGCAATCGCCAGGTTGACGGCGCAGTAACTCTTGCCCTCATCAGGATGCGGAGAGCAGACCAGCACGCGCTGCGCCATCGCGCCGGAGCCGGTTGCGCGCGCCTTGCGGACCGATTGCAGCACCTGGCGTTTTACGATGCGGAATTCTTCCAGCAGTTCCGTTACCTGTCCTTCGGGCTGGATCAAACCATGGCGGGCAAGACAATCACGATCAATCAGATGCTCGATGTCCGAGAATTCAACATCCTCGTAAACTGGCCCAGGCGCAGAAGTTGCTGTCGGTGCCGATGCGGGTTGGGAGGTCGCCTTAGGCTCTGGTTGCGACAATGTTCGGGAAGAACCATCGGCTACCGGCGTTTTGGGGGTTGCCCGACTAGGCCTGCGGTTAACGGGCTTTTTCAGTTCCTTGGGAACGGCAGCGGGCGTGAAACCGCCAAGGCCGAACATGCTTTCGGCACGTTCCAGCAGCGTCTTGGGCGGATCGGGCAATTTGCGGTGTTCAGTCATCGCGCGGTCCTCACGCCACCATGCCGCGCTGGACGAATTCGACGCCCATCAGCACGACAAACAAGACTCCAAGGCCACTGACCCCGGCTGCGAAATACTTAAGGCGCTTGGCGCGCAGTTCGCGCCCCGCCTCGGTGAAAGTGTGCGAGATCGTGCCGATGACAGGCAGGCCGAAACTACGTTCCAGCTGGCTTGCCGTGGCAAAGGTTGAGCCAAGTTTGCTGAGGGCATAGGCAGTGCCGGCCCCTGCCCCCAGACCCAAAATCAGGACGCCAGCAAGAAGAAGAGGGCGATTGGGTGCTGCCGGAGTGCGCGGCGTGCTCGGCGGATCGACGACTTCGAACTGCACCGCGCTGCGCTCTGTTTCCACCTGTCCGCGCAGGCGCAATTCCTCGCGATCCTGCAGCAACTGGTCATATTGCTCGCGCAGCACGTCATAATCGCGGCTGATGCGCTGCGCCTCGGCAGCCGCGCCGGGTTCGCGCATCTGACTGGCCGTAATTGAGGCAATTTCCGCACGAAGCGCCGCCGCGCGCGATTGCAACGATTGAACATTGGACATGCGCTCGACCCGCATGGACTGAAGCGTGCTGTATGCCGGATTGACGGAACCGCTGGAGGGGCCGGCGGCCTGCGCCTGCTCGCGCATTGAAGCGACGGTGCGACGAGCGGCAACCATGTCCGGATGTTCATTGGTCAGGCCGCGCGCCTCCATCGCTGCAAGGTTGGCTTCCGCCTGCGCCAATGACGCCTGCGGGCCGCCCGATCCGGGTGTAATAATCGTGCGAGGGGTGCTGGCGATCTGTCCTTCAAGCGCGGCGAGCGCGCCTTGCGAGGCGGCAAGGTCCGATTCCACTGCGCGCAATGCTGCGCGTGTCGCGGTAAGCTGGTTGGCAATCGCCTGAGCGCCGCCGATGAGGTCAGGATTGGCAGATTCGAAGGCAAGGCGCCGTTCTTCCGCAGCTTCGAGCTCGGCTTCGCGCTGGGCGAGTTGCTGGTTCAGGAATTCGATGGAATCCTGCATTTCCCCGCGTGCGCCGCCAAGGTTCTCCTCGCGGAAGATGTCGATCATGCTCTGGGCGATGACCTGCGCGAGTTCGGCATTCTCGCTGTCGGACAAGTCGGTGCGACCGCTTACGGCAGAAATCTCGAAGATGTTCTCACCTTCGCTCACCACTTCGATGTCTTCGGTAAGCCCTTCGATGGCGCGTTCCATTTCGGTCGGCGACGTCACGGTATCCCCGATACGTGTGGAGCGAACCACCTTTTCGAGGTTGACCGAGCTTACCAGCGTCTGCCGGATACGATCGATGTCTCGTGCACGACTGCCCGCGCCGATACCGATCTGTTCAGCCAGGACATCGTCCAACTGCACGAAGATGCGCGTTTCGCTTTCATAGCTGTTGGGAATAAGCGCGACCACCAGCCAACCCAGGAGACAGGTTCCCCAGGCAATAGCCAGCGCCAGCCACCGCCGGTTCCATATCGCCCATGCACCTGCGCGCAATTCTTCGAGAAGCTGGTTCAAAGCTGCATACCTTCCTTAGAACATGCTCTCTGGAATGATGATCACATCGCCGGGGCGCAGCATCACGTTCGCCTCGCTTTCTCCGCGACGCAGAAGGTCGGACAGGCGCAGCGCGAATTCGCGCTGCTGTCCGCTTTGACGATCAAAGCGGATCAGCTTGGCGCGGTTGCCCGCTGCATATTCGGACAGACCGCCGACGGCGATCATCGCATCCAGCAGCGTCATGTTCGCGCGGTAGGGCAGCGATGCAGGCTGAGCAGTCGCACCCACGATCCGCACCTGCTGGCTAAAGGTGCCTGCAAATTCGTTGACGATTACAGTCACCAGCGGCTCTTCGATATATTGCGAAAGCTGCAGGCGGATATCCTCTGCCAGCATGGTTGGCGTTTTGCCGACAGCGGGCATGTCCGCCACCAGAGGCGTGGTGATGCGGCCATCGGGGCGCACCTGAACTTCGGCGCCCAGTTCCTCGTTTCGCCAGACGTGGATGGTAAGCTGGTCGAGCGGGCCGATGACATATTCCTCACCCGGCCCTTCCTGCATGGCGACGAAGCGTGCTGGCTCCAGCTGGGGCCCGGCAGCGCCCGCACCGCAACCGGACAGTCCGATTGCAAGGCTTACCGAAGCCAGCAGCACAGAAACGGGCTTTTTCCTTCGCATTGATACGTCCTTCGCCAATAGCGGACGGATGCCTGAAACGGCCATTCCTGGCAGCACAGGCAAATCGCCCCTCGGATACGAACCGGGGTTCTCGCGAAAAAGGGTGAACATTGCGTTAGTCTTCAGCCCCAAAACCGCGCTGGAGGCGGGTTTTGTGAACGCCTGTCCTAAAGCGGGACGGATTTGGCGCCGAGTATCAGACCAGCATTTCCAGCGCCGCCCCCTGCCCCAGGAAGGCGGCCGGACTGGCGCTGGCCCCATAGGCCCCGGCGCAAAAAACCGCGATCAGGTCATTAACCTCGGCACGCGGCAGATGGGCAGCATCGGCGAGGCGATCCAGCGGGGTACACAGGCAGCCGACGACGTTGACGACTTCTTCGGGTTCGGCTTCGAAACGGTTGGCAATCGCGACGGGATAATTGCGCCGCACAACGGTTCCGAAATTGCCCGATGCCGCAAGTTGATGATGCAGGCCGCCGTCGGTGATAAGATAGGTCGTCTCGTGGCTCACTTTCCGGTCCACGATCCGCGTAAGGTAAACACCCGCTTCCCCCACCAAGTACCGGCCAAGCTCTATGGCGAACTGCGTTTCGGCGAGGACCGCCGGAAGGCCGGCGAAGCGTGCCTTCAGAGCATCGCCCACCGCTGCGATATCGAGCGGCGTATCCTTGTCGAAATAGGGAATGCCGAACCCCCCGCCCATGTTCAGATGCGGCACGGTGACGCCCGCTTCCTGCGCAAGCGATGCGGCGACATCCAGGACATGGGCCTGGCTTTCGATGATTGCCTCGGCATCCAGCGCCTGGCTGCCCGAATAGATATGAAAGCCGCGCCAGTTGGCTCCCGCGTCGACTATCTTTCGCGCCAATGCGGGTACACGTTCGGCATCAAGGCCAAAGGGTTTTGCCCCGCCGCCCATTTTCATACCAGAACCGCGCAGCTCGAAGCTGGGGTTTACACGAATGGCAAGACGCGGTGCGATGCGCAGTTCCTTACCGATCTGAAGCGCGCGTTCCGCCTCGTTCTCCGATTCCAGGTTCAACGTAACGCCCGCTTTGATCGCGGCGAACAGTTCGCGGTCGCGCTTTCCGGGACCGGCGAAACTAATCTCTCGCGGTAGGTAACCCGCCTCGCGGGCCTGCTGCAGCTCTCCGTCAGAGGCAATGTCCAGCCCGTCCACCAGATCTGCCACGAATTCGAGTAATGGCCCGTAAGGATTTGCTTTCATGGCATAATGAATATTCAATCGCTCCGGCATCGCTTTGCGAAGCCCGGCAATCCGATGCTTTATGATATCGCCTGAATAGACGAAAAGCGGAGTCTCGCGCGCCTCTTCCGCCAAGGCGCTTGCGGTCCGTCCGCCTATAGCCAGTTCGCCGTCTTTGGCGGCGTAATCTGTCGGTATCGGGCCAAGCGCTTTCATACAGCCTCCCGTGCCAGCCGCGAGCGATCTATCTTGCCGTTGGCATTGAGTGGCATGGCATTCAGCCAACGAATTTCTGCCGGTTGCATGAAATTGGGCAATTCGCGTCGCAGCACGTTGCGAAGTCCATCTTCATCCCCCGACCCGCGTACGATGAGGTGGATGGCATGACCCAGCTTTTCGTCAGGCACTCCCAGCGCGACCGCCTCTTCTGCAAACTTACTGGCGATCACCACTTCCTCTATTTCCTGCGGGCTGATCCTGTTGCCTGCGCTCTTTATCATGGCATCATCCCTGCCGACAAAATACAGCAGGCCATCGTTACCACGGCGGACATTGTCGCCGGACCATACCGCCATGCCGCCATAGTGCGACGCTGGCGGCGCTGGCCTGAACCGCTGCGCGGTGCGCCCTGCGTCTTGCCAATAGCCCATCGCTACCAGAGGCCCGCAATGAACCAGTTCGCCTTCTCGCGCGACTGCGCCCGTACCATCGACCACGAGAATTTCTGCGAATGGAATGGCCCTGCCCATCGAGGTGGGATGCTTGTCCACCAGCTCCGGATCGAGATAGGTGGAACGGAAAGCTTCCGTCAGCCCGTACATCGGAAATAGCCGAGTCTTTGGGAAAAGCTTTTGCAAGCCCCGCACTAGGTCTTCTGTCAGTGCGCCGCCGCTGTTGGTCAGGCGGCGCATGGACGCAACCGCTTCGTCGGGCCAATCCTGCCCCACCAGTTGCACCCACAAGGGGGGAACAGCAGCAAGCGTGGTGACACCGTGACGACTGCACGCCTTGATGACGTCGCGCGGGGTGAGATAGTCGAGCGGCACCACGCAGCCGCCCGCATACCAGGTGGAAAGAAGCTGGTTCTGCCCATAGTCGAAGCTGAGCGGCAACACCGCCAGCGTCACGTCATCTTGCGCCAAGCCCAGGTAATGCGCCACGCTAACCGCGCCCAGCCACAGGTTCGCATGGCTGAGCATCACGCCCTTGGGCCGCCCGGTTGAACCGCTGGTGTAAAGAATTGCCGCCAGATCACCGCCAAGCGCGCAGGATGGCTCGACAATCGGATCAGCGTCACGGCAAGCCTCCATCACCGGCAATTCCTCGAAGCGAGAGCAGAATGTCGGTATGTCGCCATCTTCCAGCGAGGCAAGACGCGCGGCGTTTGCAATCAGCATGCTGGCTCCGCTGTCTTTAAGAATATGCTTGACCTGTGCACGCTTAAGCAGCGGGTTGATCGGCACATGCACAAGCCCGGCGCGCGCTGCTGCCAGAGGCATTAAACAGGTACACTCGCCTTTTGCCGCCCATGTCGCGACCCTTGCGCCTTTCTGGAGCAATTGCTGCGCCAACCAGCCTGCAAGCAGCGCGACACGGCTTCTTAAGCCATTCCAGCTAAGGGTTTCACCGCGCAAGATTAACGCTGCGTCCGCATCCTTCCCCCGAAATGCGAGGTGATCGAGCGAAAATGGCGTGGGATCTGGTGCGGTTGACATCGTATTCCTGGAGTAAGCAATTCTGTGACGGCAATCAGCTATCACCACACGGTTAACGATCTGCAAGACCTGGATTGGTTTGTGGCCGGTCCCTTTTCGCGTCTTGGATGGTTCGCCCTGCTCGAAGCAAGCGGCACCAAACCACTGATAGCGACTGCAACCAACGGGCGCTCGGGCGTTGCCTTTCCCTTGCAGCGCTGCACCACGGGTCTTGAAACCTTGACTAACTGGTACGCCTTTACCTGGCGGCACCTGTGGACCAGCGGATATTACGATGGCGCCATGCTGGAGGCTTTGGCGAAAGACCTCGCCATGCGCACCGACCGCATCACCTTCACCAGGCTGCCCGCGGAAGACGGAACGCTGGATCGGCTGAAGTATGCCTTTCGCGGCGCTGGTTGGCTGGTTTTGTCAGAGCCTTGTGATACCAACCACGTGTTGCGCGTTGCCGGCCGTAATTTTCGGCAGTTCCTGGCCGATCGTCCCGGCCATCTGCGCACGACGTTGAAACGCAAGGCAAAGAAGGTGGACATTACTCTCTCCACCGAATTCGATGCGGGAATGTGGACAGCCTACGAGGCGATCTATGCCGATAGCTGGAAACCCGAAGAAGGCGATCCGGACCTTTTGCGACGCTTCGCGGTGGGTGAAAGCGATGCCGGTCGCTTCCGCTTTGCCCTCGCCCGTCACGACGAAACGCCGGTCGCCGCGCAATTCTGGACCGTCGATGGCGATACGGCCTATATTCACAAGCTTGCCCACCGCAAGGATGCGCAAAAGCTTTCTGCCGGAACCACGCTGACGGCGGCACTGTTCGAACGCGTCATCGATACAGACGGTGTTCAATGGGTGGATTTCGGTACCGGGGACGATGCGTACAAGCGCGACTGGATGGAGCAGGTGCGCACGCGATGGCAGCTGATCTGCCTGCGTCCAGCCTCACCCAGGAATTGGCCGCTCATCACCAAGGCGGCACTGCGCAAGCTTGTTTATCGTTCAAACGATGGCTAGTGCCGCAAGTATTATGGCGACCAACCTCCCCGCCCCGACCGCGCAGAACGAGGAAACCGATCTCCTCTTGCGACAGGTTCTCGCTGACGTTCTCGGCCTTTCGGCGGAGCGTATATCCGAACTCGGAGCAGATTCCGGTCTTTTCGGACATTTGCCGGAACTTGATTCAATGGCCGTTGCGGGTCTTCTCACCGAGCTTGAGGATCGCCTCGATATCATCATCGAGGATGATGATGTGGACGGCGAGATGCTGGAAACATTCGGCGCGCTTCTTACGTTTCTCGATGCCAAGCGCGCCGACGGCTGATTCTCTATGCTGACGGGTCTTTGGCCCGCGCCTTCCGGCTACGGGGAATATGCGATCAGTTTCGACCGCAAGCGGCCACGCCGATTGCTGGTGATTCGCGCTCTCTTCGATGAGGGCAACAAGATGCGGCACTTCACGGTCGAACTGCTGCGGCGACTGGACAAGGCCGGTATCGACTGCTTCCTTCCAGACCTGCCAGGCACGAATGAAAGCCTCGAAAATCTCGAAGTCCAGACGTTAAATAGCTGGCAAGCCGCGATGAATGCTGCGGCCGACCATTTTTCCGCCACGCATGTCCTGGCCATCCGTGGCGGCGCGCTGATCGCCCCCGCCCATCTTCCCAACGTGCATTATGCCCCGGCATCGGGGGCCACTTTGTTGCGGGCAATGCTGCGCGCGCAGGTTATCGTCGCCAGCGAGGCAGGCCGCAAGGAGACGCGCGATGCGCTGTTTGCACGGGGAGCGGAGGATGGCCTGCGGCTTGCGGGATACCATATTGGCGCGCAGATGATTTCGGCACTTGAAACCGCTGCCTTGACGCATGACGATGCCATCGAGATTGCGCAAGGCGATGTTGGCGGCGGTGGCCTCTGGCTACGAGCGGAACCCGGCCACGATGCCGTCCAGGCCGATGCACTTGCCAACCTTGTTGCGGACCGGGTTAAGTGACCCGGCGCCACCTGACATTCTCTTGCGACGGCGAAACGCTGGTTGGCACACTGGACGAAGCTGGCGCAGGAACGGGATTGCTGATTGTGAGCGGAGGGAGCGAACCGCGTAATGGAGCCTTTGCCGGACACGCCCGACTCGCCACACGCATACGCACCCGCGGCTATCCAGTTTTTCGATTCGACCGACGAGGCGTCGGCGACAGCAGCGGTGTCGACGCAGGTTTCAGGCACTCGCAAGCAGATATCACCGCTGCGATCGCGCAATTTCGCCGTGAATGCCCGTGGATGCACCGCATCGTCGCATTCGGAAATTGCGATGGCGCCGCGGCGTTGATGCTGGGTGAAGGTTTCGGCCTCCATGCCCTGGCCTTGGCCAATCCATGGACTTTTGATGATGGGCATTCGCAGGAAACGCCATCGGAAGCGATCAAGGCGCGTTACGTAGAAAAGCTGCGTAATCCCCGTGAACTGGGGCGGCTGTTGACCGGGAAGGTTTCGCTTGCTGGCGTCGCACGAAGCCTGAAACAAGTGGTTGCGGGCGAGAACAGCACCAGCGACCTGGGAATGGCGTTGTCGGAAAGCCTTTCGCACTTTGATGGAGATTTTCGTATCCTGCTGGCTGGTCGTGATCGCACTGCGCAGGCCTTCCGCACGAATTATCCTCTTGGTGATGAACCCATCCTTGTCTGCGAGGAAGCAGACCATGCGTTCAGCGATCCGCTCAACCATAGCTGGCTGGAAGACCAGATCGTCTCGCTGATGGAAACGGATGCTTAGCGAACGAACAGGCTGGCCAGTTCCACATGGGTTGACCAGCGAAACTGTCCCACGGGGCGTAGCTCTGCCAGCTTGTAGCCTGCATCCTTTAATTGCGCCGCATCGCGCGCCCAACTGGAGGGGTTGCAACTGATATAGACGACGCGCTCGACATCGCTGCTGGCGATCTGTTCAATCTGCGCGCGCGCCCCTGCCTGCGGCGGATCGAGGATGACGGCATCGAAGTTTCGCAGCTCTTCGGCTCGCAGCGGATTGCGAAAGAGATCGCGATGCGCGCATTCGATGCGTTGCTGCTGGCGGTTGGCGACGTTGCGCAACGCTGCAATCGCGGACGCATCCGCTTCCGCAGCAAGAACGTGCGCGGCTTCCGATAGCGACAGCGCAAAGGTGCCGAGCCCGGCAAACAGGTCCGCCACGCGCACAGCCCCAGTCAACCAGTCGCGGCATGCCGCCACCAGCGTCGCTTCGCCATGGTCCGTGGCTTGCAAGAACCCACCGGGAGGAAAAGCCACCGGAACGCCGCCCAGAGTAACGGTTACAGGTTCCGGTTCCCAGAAGTTTTCGGCACCATAGCCATGGTCCAGCGTCATGCGCGCAAGGTTCTGGTCGCGGCAGAAATCCAGAAGCGTTTCGGTCTGTTCCAGCCCTTCCGGCGTAAAACCGCCGATATTCAGATCAACGCCCTGATCGACCCGAGTCATCTCTATCCCGATGGCGTATCGGCCCTTCAACCGGGCAAGATAGCCACGCAGTGCTGTGACCACGGTAAACAACTGCGAATGCAGCACGTGGCACTCCTGTATATCCACGACCTTGTGCGATCCCCCCTGTGTGAAACCGACAAGCGGACGACCGCCGCCATTAATCGCACGCAGGCTCGCCCGGCGCCGGGAGCGTGGTGGAGACATTGCAGGCGGAGCGATAGTGGCTGGCTCCAACCCCTGCGACAGCGCTGCGTAGACCGCGCGGTTGCTCACGAAATCCGATAGCGCGCTTTCATCGCAATGCTGTAGCTGGCATGCACCGCATGTACCGAAGTGGCGGCACGGCGGGGTTGCGTGATGGGGGCCGTGTTTCAGCGTTCCGTCAGGCAGGATTGTATCGCCCGGTGCTGCCATGGGGGCATGGTGCCCATCTGCGGTTACGCCATCGCCCTTTGCGGCTATACGGATGATTTCGCTGGTGTCAGTCACAGGAAGGCCGCGTATGCCCTTGGCAACGCCTCAACAAGATCGCTTGCGGAAAATGGCGGGACTGCAAGCGTCGCGGCCTCGGCATGAAGGAACACAGCTTCCCGCGCCGCGTCGAACGGAGAACGTCCGGTAGCAACCCGGCTCGCGGCAATTCCTCCGAGTACGTCCCCCGTGCCTGCGGTGGACAACCATGGCGATGTGGTCGGAAAGAACAACGTGCCCTCACGACCGACGAGGATATTGTCCGGCCCCTTGGCAAGGATCGTCAGCCCGGTGGCATCGTGTACCGCCTTGGCCTGTTCCAGCTTGCTGTCGGCTTCGATGTCAAAAGCCTGGCACATGGCCGCCAGTTCTCCGGCGTGGGGTGTTGCAAGGTATCGATCTGTATTGCCATCGAGCATATCTGGCCCAAGCAGAATCAGCGCATCAGCATCGATGACAAGCGCAGCTTTCGAAGTTAGCGTCTGCCGTAGCTTTTCCCTTGCCGGGTCTTCTCGCCCAAGACCAGGGCCGATCAGAACGGCACCAAGCCGGTCATCACCAAGAGGGCCGGAAATATTCTCGTCCTCGACCAGTACGATGTCGGCGGGCAGATCGGGGTGCGAATGCGGCGTCAGCAGTTTGACGTAGCCCGCGCCCGCATGCTGTGCAGCGCGCGCGGCGAGGACGGCAGCGCCCGGCATTTCACCGCCGACAACAGCCACAAGGCCGCGCGAATATTTGTGCGCATCGGCTGAGGGCGTATTCAACTGCGGTCGCTGGGCCAACCCCACCGCACCCTCCACTTTACCGACACCGATATCGACAAGTTGGCGCGATCCCATTTTCGCAGACGCTGGCATCAGCCAATGCGCGCGCTTCCATGCGCCGAGGGCCAGCGTAAGATCGTAGACGGGTAAGCCTGCACTCAATTGCTCGCCATTGTTGCTGTCGACGCCACTCGGCAGGTCCACCGCGATGGAGGTTCGATGCGCATCCGATAGCTTGGCAAGCCGGGCGTGCAAATCGTCCGACAAGGGGCGGCCGAGGCCCGTTCCGAAAAGGCAATCCACGAAAACCTCACCACGCGCGAAATCGACAGGCTCGCCCGCCCACTTTGTGCGCGCGGTTTTGGCCGCATCCGTTTTCGGCGCAATCGGCGCGACCACCGAAACGGAGATACCGCGCTGCGCCAGAATGCGCGCGATGACGTAGCCATCGCCGCCGTTGTTGCCCGGTCCGCAAAGAACCGTAACAGGGCGTCCGGCAGCCAGTCGCCACGCCCAGTCCGCCGCACCAGCACCTGCGAGCTCCATCAGGCTTTCTACAGTCTCGCCATTATCGAGCAATTTCTGCTCGGCCGCCTGCATTTGTGCCGCGGTGAGGATTTGCGTCGGTTCCTGTTCCTTCATCTACGAAACCGGCAGGTGATACCGGTCAGAACCCACCCGCACCTCCACATAGCCCCCGCGATCCGTCACTTCGGCAGCTTGCGCTCCGGCGGCGGTAATCAGGCCACGACCCGGCACGCCCAGTTCGAACCGGCGAAAAGCCCCGTCGGGATGACGTACGACGATGAAATCCGCGCCGTCCCGCTGAACGCGTTCCATGCTGCAATCGCGGCCAAACCCACCGGCCCCGTTCAGGGAGCAGTCGATCATCGTCCCGCCCGTATCCGCTCGCGCGCTCGCTTCGCTGGTGTCATCGCAGCCAGAGGCAAGAAGCAGGGCCAGGCAAAAGGTTGATAGCTTCGCGGTCACTACCTCGAGCCTTTCACAACCTGACTGACATCGCGCACGGCGCCCTTGGCTGCGCTGGTGGTCATGGCCGCATAGGCCTGGAGCGCAGGCGTGATACGGCGAGTGCGCTTGCTCACAGGCTGCCAGGCGTCATCGCCTTTTTCTTCCATGGCAGCGCGGCGATGGGCCAATACGTCTTCGCTCACGGAAAGGTTAATCGTGCGGCCGGGGATGTCGATCTTGATCACATCCCCGTTTTCCACCAGCGCGATTGCTCCGCCCTCGCCCGCTTCTGGGGAGGCATGGCCGATTGATAGGCCCGATGTACCGCCAGAGAATCGCCCGTCGGTCAGCAAGGCGCATTGCGCACCCAGGCCTTTCGATTTCAAATAGCTGGTGGGATACAACATTTCCTGCATCCCGGGCCCGCCCTTGGGGCCTTCGTAGCGTATGACCACCACGTCGCCCGCCTGCACCTCGTCACTCAAAATACCGGTAACGGCATCGTCCTGGCTTTCGTATACCCGCGCGGGACCGGTGAATTTCAGGATGCTCTCGTCAACGCCCGCCGTTTTCACAATGCAGCCATCGCGAGCGATGTTACCGTAGAGCACGGCAAGGCCACCATCCTGCGAAAAGGCATTGTCGGCGCTGCGTATTACGCCACTTTCGCGGTCCAGATCTAGTGCCTCCCACCGGCGCGACTGGCTGAAAGCGGTCTGCGTAGGCACGCCGCCCGGGGCGGCCTTGTAGAACTCGTGCACTTTCGGATTTCCGGTGCGCGATATATCCCAGTCGTCCAACGCATCGCCCATGGTGGGGCTGTGTACGGTGGGAAGCGCGGTGTGCAGAAGACCGGCGCGGTCCAGCTGGCCGAGGATCGCCATTATCCCCCCTGCACGGTGGACATCCTCCATATGTACGTCGCTTTTTGCCGGGGCGACCTTCGACAGGCACGGCACCTTGCGGCTCAGCTTGTCGATATCGGCCATGGTAAAGTCCACGCCTGCCTCGTGCGCGGCGGCCAGCAGGTGGAGCACAGTGTTGGTGGAGCCGCCCATGGCAATGTCCAGGCTCATGGCGTTCTCGAAAGCCTCGAAAGAGGCGATGGATCGCGGCAAGACGCTGGCGTCGTCTTCCTCGTAATAACGTTTCGCCAGCGCAACGACGAGGCGACCTGCCCTTTCGAACAGCCCCTGCCGGTCCGAGTGGGTGGCCAATTGCGAACCATTGCCCGGTAAGGAAAGGCCCAGCGCTTCGGTCAGACAATTCATCGAATTGGCGGTGAACATGCCGCTGCACGATCCGCAGGTCGGACAGGCTGAGCGTTCGATATCGAGCACTTCCTCATCCGAATAGCTTTCGTCCGCTGCGGCAACCATGGCATCGACAAGGTCCAGCGCCACTTCCTTGCCTTTCAACACCACCTTGCCGGCCTCCATCGGGCCGCCACTGACAAAAACCACTGGCACGTTCAACCGCATGGCTGCCATCAGCATTCCGGGCGTGATCTTGTCGCAGTTGGAAATGCACACCATCGCATCTGCGCAGTGTGCGTTGACCATGTATTCCACGCTGTCCGCGATCAGATCGCGGCTCGGCAACGAGTAGAGCATGCCGTCGTGACCCATGGCGATGCCATCATCGACGGCTATGGTATTGAATTCCTTGGCGACGCCGCCTGCTTTCTCTATTTCACGGGCGACCAGCTGGCCAAGATCCTTGAGGTGGACATGGCCGGGCACGAACTGGGTGAAGGAATTGACCACGGCAATGATCGGTTTGCCGAAATCACCATCCTTCATACCGGTAGCGCGCCACAGTCCGCGGGCGCCCGCCATGTTGCGGCCGTGGGTGGAAGTGCGTGAACGATAGTCGGGCATGGTTGATCCTGATTGAAACTTGAGCGTCGATCCTACAGGAACCGGCGCCGGATCCGAAAGAGGAAATGCTTGGGCCTGGTCAAGCCATGCTCATTCAAAGGTATCGACAGCCAGTTTCACCCGCTCTGCCACGTCGGCGATAATCGCCGCCCAGCGGGCCTGCCCCGTCTCCGTGACGATCAGGTCATTACGAATTTCGATGGCACAGTATGGGCGGCCCTTTGTTTCCGCATGCCGGTTCATTGTCGCGTTCAGCTGCTTGCCCGAATAGGGCTCGTTATCCCCTACCGTCACACCCAATTCGCCAAATAGGCGGATGGCATGCTTCGCGGCGCGATCGTCCTCGTTGTAGAGCAAACCGATTTCCCAAGGCCGATCTTGCGAGGGATCGCTTTCCAGCTCAGGTGTAAAACTGTGAATAGACAGGATGAGCCCAGGATCGACATCGTCCAGCCATCGCTCCAGCGCGAAGTGATAGGGTTGATAGTATTCCTTTACCCGCGTTTCGCGATCGGCGCCTATATTGCCGGGCACCAGAATGCCGTCGGTATTCTCAGGGATCAGCGCTTCGTGGTCCTCTTCGCGGTGCATATCGATCACCAGGCGGCTGATATCGCTCAGGAATGCACCGATGCCATGGCGCCGTGCCAGCCGCTCGCACACGCCGCCGGCCCCAATGTCGTAACCGACATGCTTGTCGAGCGTCTGTGCCGCTATGCCCAGTTCGATGCCGTCAGGAACCCGGTTGCTGGCATGGTCGCACACCGCAACGATACCTCCGGGCCTGCCCTCGCCGATGTGGCGGAAGACCGTCTCGCTCATCGCAATTGTCCTTTCATCTGCCACCAACCGGAATGATCGGATGCCAGCTTTTGCGAGGCCGTATCGCGGTTTTCGGTAGTTTCATAAAGAGCAAAGCATGTTGCACCAGACCCGGACATTTCGTGCATCCAGGCGTCGGTAGTCTCAAGCGCGCCCAGAACATCGGCGATTTGGGGACAGATCGAAATTGCAGGAACGCGCAAATCGTTACGCCCCGCGCTTGCTATTTGACGGGCTGTTCCGCCGGGCAATGGGCCACGATCAATTCCATCCCATGCCCTGAATACTGACCCGGTGGGAACCGGGATACGCGGATTGACCAGGAGAACGGCCATTCCCCTCATGTCGTTTTCTGCCGGTTCCAATTCAGTGCCGGTGCCGCGACCAACGGCCATTTCACTAAGTACGCAGGCCGGCACGTCCGCACCCAATCGCATCGCGCGTTCGTGCCAGTCGTCTGGCAAACCGTAGGCCTCCTCCACCATTCGGAACACAGCTCCTGCATCGGCGGAGCCACCGCCAAGGCCGGCAGCCACCGGCAGGTTCTTTTCCAGGGACAGATCCAGCCCATCGGGTCGCGGCAATGCGGCGAGCGCTTGCATAACTATATTGGCGAAGGGATCGTTCAAGGCGCTGGCAAATTCGCCGGTAGTAGTAAGGCGATCTTGCGACCCGGAATGCGCTGTCAGCCTATCGCCGGTATCGACGAAGGCAAACAGGGTCTCCAGTTCATGGTAGCCATCCTCGCGCCGCTTGCGGACATGCAGCGCGAGGTTGATCTTGGCGTAGGCTGTTTCGGCAAGCCGCAATGCGCGGCTCACATATTCGGATAGTTGGGCCCGCCGCCACCTTCGGGCGTGGTCCATTCGATGTTCTGGTTCGGATCCTTGATATCGCAGGTCTTGCAGTGAACGCAGTTCTGCGAGTTGATCACGAACTTCGGCTCCTCACCGGCTTCCTGCACCCATTCGTAAACACCCGCGGGGCAATAGCGTGTGGAAGGTCCGCCATAAACTTCCAGCTCGCTCTCCCGCTGCAATTCCATGTCCTCCACCTTCAGGTGGTTGGGCTGGTCTTCTGCGTGATTGGTGAAGGAATAGGATACGCTGGTAAGGCGATCAAAACTGATCTTGCCGTCAGGCTTGGGGTAATCGATCGGCTCGTAAAGGTCCGCCCGCTGCGTTTCGGCGTAGTCGCGGTGATGGCCCATGGAGCCAAGCCCCAGGCCCAGCGTGCGCAGCCACATATCGGCGCCTGCCAATACGGTACCGATATCACCGCCGAACTTGGCAACCAGCGGCTGTGCGTTCTGCACCTTTTTCAGTTCCCTGGCGATCCAGCTATCGCGCAGGTTCGCATCGTAATCGCCCAGTTCGGTATGCTCGCTGCCTGCACCGATCGCCGCAGCGGCGCTTTCCGCCGCCAGCATGCCGCTTTTCATCGCGGTATGACTGCCCTTGATCCGCGGTACGTTCACAAAACCTGCTGCGCAGCCGATAAGCGCGCCGCCTGGGAAGGCCAGCTTGGGCACGCTCTGCCAGCCGCCTTCGTTGATGGCACGCGCGCCATAGGCGACGCGCGTACCGCCTTCCAGATACTTCAGGATCGCTGGATGGTGCTTCCATCGCTGGAATTCCTGGAACGGGGAGACGTAGGGGTTCTTGTAATCCAGCGCCGTCACGAAACCGATCGCGATCTGGCCATTGGCCTGGTGATAGAGAAATCCCCCACCCCAGGTATCGCTTTCCGACAGGGGCCAGCCCTGCGTGTGAATCACGCGGCCCGGCACGTGCTTGTCTGCGGGAATGTCCCACAACTCCTTGATACCAAGCCCATAGACCTGCGGCTCGCAATCGGCTTCAAGATCGAACTTCGCTTTCATCTGCTTGGTGAGGTTGCCGCGAGCGCCTTCTGCAAACAGGGTGTATTTTGCGTGGATTTCCATGCCAGGCTGGTAATCGGGCTTGTGCGATCCATCGGCGGCAACGCCCATGTCCTGCGTAATAACGCCGATAACGGCCCCATCGTCACCGAACATTACTTCGGAAGCCGGGAAGCCTGGAAATACCATCACGCCCAGCGCCTCGGCCTGCTCACCCAGCCAACGCGTGAGGTTGCCGAGTGAGCCTGTATAGCAACCATCGTTGCTCATCAGTGGGGGCATCATGGCGTGCGGCATGTTCGTCTTGCCGGTCTTGCCCAGCATCCAGTGCCAGTTATCCGTGACGGGCGTTTCCGCCATGGGACAGTTCATGGTGCGCCAGTCGGGCAGCAGTTCATCCAGAGCCTTGGGATCGACGACTGCACCTGAAAGGATATGCGCCCCGATTTCGGACCCTTTCTCCAGCACGACCACCTCAAGATCTTCATTCAACTGCTTCAGCCGGATCGACGCGGAAAGGCCTGCGACGCCTCCGCCCACGATCACAACATCGACGGGCATCGATTCCCGGTCACTCATCATTTCGCCTCGTTTTGCGGAACATCCATCGGTGGGGACTTGATCGTTGCCTCGCGGGGCGTCAAGACCGGCGAAAGTCCGAACATGGAAAATCGCAACGATATCAGCCTTGGCGAACAGTATGCCGCGACCATTGATTGGTGGCGCGAAGCGGGTGTGGAATTTCAATTTGCGGATGAGATAGAGCCGCTGCTCTCGGACGGCGAAAAGCCGGTAGTGCCCGCGGCCGCGCTAAAGGCGGAGCCGGAACCGGAAAAGCCCCCCGAACCGAAAATCGAAACAGATGCCCTTCCAGATACGCTGGAAGGCTTTCGAAATTGGTGGGTAGGCCCGGAAAACCCCTTTGCTTTCGGCAGCGCACCACGGATTGCGCCCGTCGGAGTGGAAGGTGCTCCCATCATGATGCTTGCCGCAATGCCGGAAGTTGACGATCACGAAACACTGTTTGCCGGACCGCAGGGCAAATTGCTGGGGAATATCCTGCGTGCGATCAGCGTGGATCCCGATACCGCATATTTCGCCAGCGCGCTACCATGTCACACGACGCTTCCCGATTGGGAAAGCTTGGGGGTGGACGGACTAGGCGGCGTGCTTGCGCGTCATATTGCCTTGGCGAAACCTCGCAAGATTCTTCTCTTGGGCAGCAGGCTTCCCCAGCTTTTGGGGTATGATGTGTCCGCACCGCCCGAATCGTTTGCCGATATCGACAAGACCCCCACCCTCACGACTTTTTCTCCCGACCGGCTTCTTGACCACGCGCGGCAACGCGCACGGCTCTGGAAACGGCTTTGCCAATGGAATGCCTCTCTATGAAGCGACTTGCCCTGACAGCCGCCGCCCTGGCCTGTCTTGCTACAACACCAGCCCTCGCCCAGCAGCAGGATTCGCGCACCTATTTCACCGCCCGACTTTATGACCGCCCTGCTCCGCCGCAATTGTCGGCGGAGGATAGCGAGTATTACAGCGGACTCTTCTCCGCCATCGAGAGCGGTGACTGGGGCCGTGTGGAAGGCCTGTTGGTCCAGCGACCCAGCGGCCTGCTGCATGATGTTGCGCGTGCCGAATACTATCTCGCGGCAAATTCACCCCGCGTAGAGGCTGACCAGATCGCCAGATGGCTTGAAACGGGTTCCCACCTCCCGCAAGCTGCGCAACTCGTGCGCCTCGGCCAGACGCGCGGGCTGGTTAGGGAGCCGAACCTTCCCTACGCACGCGATCTTCTTTCGCAGCGCTCCATTCCGCGCAGAACGCGCCCCCGCTCCATCGAGGATGGAACGATGCCGTCCGACGTACGGACTGCTATCCTCGAACGTATCACGAATGACGATCCGACCGGCGCCCGGCTGCTGCTGAATGGCGTCGAATCGTCGCTCAGCGCCGAAGCGCTGGCAGAGTGGCGCCAGCGGATAGCGTGGAGCTATTTCATCGAGAACCAGGATGCGCAGGCCCTCGCGATGGCGCAGACCGTCAACCAAGGTAGGGGCGCGTGGGTCGCCGAAGGCGAATGGACAGCGGGTCTTGCGGCCTGGCGCCTCAACGATTGCGAGACCGCTGCCGGATCCTTCCAGCGTGCGGCGCATGGGGCGGTCAATCCGACCTTGCGGGCAGCCTCGCTGTTCTGGGCCTCGCGTGCCGCATTGCGCTGTCGCCAACCTGCGCTCAGCGAAGATCTGCTGAACGACGCGGCCCTGCTTGATGAAACCCTCTACGGTATGCTGGCAGCGGAACAACTGGGCCGCACCCTGCCGGAACGGGTGGAAACCGCCGATTTCACGGCGCAGGATTGGCAGGCCATCGGGAGCAATTCAAACACGCGTATCGCCGTCGCACTGGCCGAGATCGGGCGCGATGTCCTGGGCAGTCAGGTGCTTTTACACCAGGCCCGCATCGGCGATCCGCGGGAATACGATGCCTATTCCCGCCTCGCGCGCGATCTGGGGTTCCCGCAAACGCAACTCTACATGGCGCTGAACGCGCCATCGGGTGGGCAGGCGGACCCCGCATCGCACTATCCCGCCCCGAAAATTGCCCCGAGAGAAGGCTGGCAGATCGATCCCGGCCTCGCTTTTGCTCATATCCTGCAGGAATCGGCGTTTCGCTCCGATGCCGTCAGTCCGGCCAATGCGCAGGGACTGATGCAGATCACGCCACCCACGTTGCGACAACATGCGGGTTGCGTGGGGCGACCCGCCGGTGCCATCAACGTCTTCGAGCCGGAGATGAATCTCGCTCTGGGGCAGTGCAATTTGCAGATGGTGGCCAGAAACCCGGCGACGCAGGGTCGACTGCCGCAAATTATGGCGGCCTACAACGCTGGTCTTACGCCCATCACTCGTTGGGTCCACGAAGTGAATGACGGCAACGATCCGCTCCTTTACATGGAAGCAATCCCCTATTGGGAGACGCGCGGATATGTCGCCATCGTCATGCGAAACTACTGGATGTACGAACGGCAGGCGAACGCAACATCGCCAACCCGCGTCGCACTGGCCCAGAACGACTGGCCGATGTTTCCCGAAACCCGCAGTGATGGCCGCGTGTACATGACAGGGGGGCAGTAATGGCAGTCGACGAGAGCAGGACGTTCACACCAATCAAAATCGCCTTGCTTACCATATCCGACACGCGCGGACCGGACGAAGATACATCGGGCGATATCCTTGCAGAACGGATCGAACAGGCAGGGCACGCGCTGGCGACCCGCGCGATTGCCAAGGATGATGTGTCCACGATCGTATCCGTCCTTCGCCGATGGATCGAAGATAAGTCGATCGACGCGATCATTTCGACCGGCGGGACCGGCCTGACCGGCCGCGATATCACGCCGGAGGCCCTGAACCGGATAAAGGACAAGGATATCCCCGGCTTCGGAGAACTGTTCCGCTGGATCAGCTACAAGAGCATCGGCACCTCGACCGTACAATCGCGTGCACTGGCCGTGCTGGCAGGTGGCACCTATATCTTCGCTCTTCCCGGCTCGAACGGCGCGGTGCGAGATGGTTGGGACGGAATACTTGCAGAGCAGCTCGATAGTCGTAACCGCCCCTGCAATTTCGTCGAACTGATGCCGCGACTGCGCGAACGTTAAAGCCTACCCGGTGAGAGGTTCGTAAACGGCCATCGGTCGCCCTTCGGGATCGTTGAAATGAAAACGGCGCCCTCCGGGGAAATCGAAGATCTCCAGAGTAATTGTTCCCCCCGCCTTCACCACGGATTGATAGGCCTCGGTGATATCCGATACACGAATCACCGGCAGGGCAGCGTCGGCATCATGTTCACCCGTACCGTTCAGAGCAAACTGGCAGGGGCTGTCCTCATGGGCTGCGTATGTTTCTCCATAAGAAGTGAACTTCCAGCCAAAGACCTCTGAATAGAAACGCTTTTGCGCAGCCACGCAACGGGCCGGCATTTCCATGTAATCGAGTATTCCCACATCATCCTCCTGCTTGCCTTTTGGGCAGTATGTTCTATTTATGTTCTAAGAGCAAGGTCCACGTTCCAAAGCTCGGTCGCGGCGCACAGTCGGCCGATGTTGCGCAACGATTTGGCTTGGCCGAGCGCGTATGCGATGGCGATTGGCGCGATGCGATGGAGACGCTTGATGGGCCCCCGGCGAAACTTCGCACCACGGTGACCGAAGAGCATCCTAAAACCATTCTCACATTCAATCAGTCCCCCGACATCGCCTTTGATCGGTCGATCAATCCCTACAGGGAATGCGAACACGGTTACACGCCAATGATCGCTTCTACCGTCCGCTCTCGGGCGCTGCCCGAAAAAGGCGGAATGGCTGATTAGGGGTGGGAAGCGGAAGTAGGCGCATGGCGAGTGCTGCGGCATGCGAGAGGGAGCAGTCAGCCTTTATGCGCCCTCGTTCTCATGCACAACAGCCAAGTCGCCGCGATGACCATTGCTAAGATGACATAAGGTAGCGCGACCCCAAGGGTGAAGTCTTTTTGCGCCATTCCAGCCCCTACGCCAATCAAGCAGACAAACAACGCCAGACACATCGTTACCAGAACCAGTGTCACACCAGTGAGGAAGTGGCGGGTGGCCAATGAAATCAAGAAGCACAGAGTAATCATGATCAGACTGTTCGCAAAAGCCCAAGTCAGCAAACCGCCAGCAACCCCGTTCACTGCACACACTCCACCCACGGCAAATCTATGACGCGCGTTCTCGCATCTACCTCGAATGTCCGCAACGGGGTCGTTTGCTGACAGGCAGCTATTTTCGCAGAAGAGAGGTTAGCAGACGTTCGGCCATCGGTTCTGTGTCCTGCAACCTACTGAAAATCGAAGTGTGTAACTGTCGGGGGCATGGGAGCATGGATGTGTATATTGCTTTGCCCGACCCACCCACGCTTACCACGATCTGTCCCCCGGACTGGATTTCGAAACCACGCTCCTAACGCCGCGCAGCTTTTGCGCGAGACGCTTGCGCGGCCCCAATACGTCCCCCGACCGATCGCCATGGGCACCAACACCGATCCCTACCAACCAATCGAAAAGCGCTACGAAATCACCAGGCAGATTCTCGAACTTTGTCTGGAAACCCGTCACCCTGTCACGATTACCACAAAGTCAGACAGGGTCCTCAGGGATATCGATCTGCTTACCGAACTTGCGGAACATAGGCTTGCCGTGGTTTCCATATCCGTCACCAGTCTCGAGCCGGTGCTTTCCGGAAAGCTTGAACCTCGTGCAGCATCGCCTGAGAAACGACTGTAAGCACTGGAGAAACTGGCAACAGCAGGTATTCCGGTTCAATGTTCGATCTCGCCGGTTATTCCCGCGATCACGGACGAATTTCTGGAAGCGATCGTTGCCCGCGCCGCACAGATTGGCGTAGGTAATTGCGGGTGGATACCTCTTCGTCTTTCCCACTAAGTTGCACCGCTGTTCCGCGAATGGCTGGCGGTTCATTATCCGCATCGCGCGCACAAGGTGATGCGCATCGTTCGCTCTATCCGGCAAGGTCGCGACAACGATCCCGACTTCTTCAGTCGTTTCAAGCCACGTGGTGTGTGGGCTGACCTGTTTCACAGTCGTTTTCGTGTGGCGTGCCAGCGCGCTAACATTGAAAACAAACAATTTAATCTAGAAACCGTTGCATTTCGATCACCCCGAAGCGATGGCCAGCTCAGCTTGCTATGAAAAGCTTCGCATTGCGCGGGGATTGCTCTAACAAGCCATGCAGTTTCAACGTTCCGGGGGCCTCAAGCCCTCGCGTTGTGCGGTCCGTAATGCAATTCCTTGATATGGGGGAATAATTCATGAGAAAATTCACAATCGGCCTGTTGTCGGCTACGGCGTTCGTCGCCACGCCGGCAGTTGCCGGAGATAACGAATTCTACTTTGGCGTCGGTGCTGGCGGCGCGATGTCGGAAGATATTAATCTGCGTACAAGCCCGACTGACGAAATCTCTGTCGAGACTGATCTGGGCTGGGAAGCCGAAGGTGTGCTGGGCTATGATGCCGGTCCTGTCCGCCTTGAAGTCGAGGGCGCATACAAGCGTATCGGGGTAGAGGCGATCGATGCAAACGGCGTCGGCGTTCCCGGTCCGACTACTGCGCTGATCGGACTTATAGATCCTATCGAGCCTTCCTCCGGCGATCTCGCCATCTGGAGCGGCATGGTGAATGCCCTGCTCGACTTCGGCGGTAACGATGGCCTCGGCTTTTCGATCGGTGGCGGCGTTGGCGTTTCAAATGCCAGCCTCGAGGACTTCACCGCGAACACGCGCGGTGCGGGTTTCGTCGATGATGACGACACGCGCTTCGCATGGCAGGCAATTGCCCAGCTGCGCGCTCCGCTGTCCGATTCCATCGATGCCTCGCTGAAGTACAAGTTCCACCGGGTTACCGATCCTTCCTACGTGGATCAGCTTGGCCGCGATCTGGAAAGCGACATCAGCACCTGTCTCTTATACACATCTCCGAGCCCACGAGACTAGGCATGATCT
>OJBY01000174.1_pt1 | contig 42041 bp, 39 predicted proteins | sample 1591731 | NCBI WGS metagenome assembly OJBY01 (sample SAMN05416837, study PRJEB24817) | seawater metagenome | isolation source: Sea water | place: Canada:Atlantic | collected 2013-07
TGCCTAGTCTCGTGGGCTCGGAGATGTGTATAAGAGACAGAGGTAAGTCGCTGCCATGAGCGCCAAGCTTCAAGGCGTGTCTTGAGCGCGGTAGTGCAGCTGTTTTTCAATCACCGCCAGACGCTCGCTTAAGCTTCTGATTTGCTCCAGATCACTGGCTTGTCGTCTGAGCTCACGCAGCCGCTTGGCTGAAAGCGTAAGCACCAGCTCATTCATGAGTGGATCAAAGTCGCCGCTGATCAGCTCTCCGTGCGTGAGCGCTGGAGCGCTTCCGGCAAAGTAGGTTTTATAAAAGCGCTCAAGCTCACGCGCAAGAGGAGCGGCTTGTTTGGGTTTGGGCCAACAACCCAGTAAAAACAGGCACTGCTCAGCGGGGCTGACTTGCCTGAGCTGATCGGCGTGTTGTCCCACCAGCTCCATGAGGGTGGCCAGTGGGTCGTCTTGTTTGAGTAGCCCCATCAGATCGCCAGAACCCATCGCTAGAGTTGGCTGAAGCAGAAACAGGAAAAAAAGTGTCTGATTGGTGTCAAATCCGCCGCCGAAGTTGAGCAGGGCGTCTTTGGCGGCCTCTTTTTGTTTTTTGGAAACAAACCCCAAGCCTAGCCGTTCTTTTAAGTCTTTAATCAGCAAGTAACCGTAGTTCGAGCTTTTAGGGATCGACTGTGTGATGCGCTGCGCACGCGCTATGACCTGATTTTTTCCCTCTGGCGTATCGGTTGGCGTGCCTTGAGTGAGCACGGCGTACAAAAAGTCGGACAGATTGGCCGATTGCTTGATGGCGTTAACGAGGTTCTCGGCGCCTTGCTCACGCACATAAGAGTCGGGATCTTGGTTGCCTGGCAGGGTCAAAAACTTAAGCTGGTGCTCCCCGCCCAGCTTGGGAAGCGCAGTTTGCAGCGCGCGCATGGCGGCTGTTTGTCCGGCAGAGTCCCCGTCAAAAGCCATGGTGACCAGCGGTTTAGAGCGAAACAGACGCTCAATCTGGTTGTCACTGATCGCGGTTCCCATGCTGGCAACCGCCCCAAAGATCCCGGCTTGATGCAAACTGATTACGTCTAAGTAGCCTTCAACCACTAGCCACTGATCGAAACTTTGTGAGCGTGCCTCAAAAAGTCCGTAGAGGTGCTGACCCTTATGAAAAACCACCGACTCAGGGGAGTTGATGTACTTGGCTTTATCGTCTGGGCTCAGCGCACGGCCACCAAAACCGATCACGCGTCCGCGCGTGTCTCGAATCGGGAAGATCACCCGATCACGCAGCAGGTTGTACTGGCCGCGATCACTCAGGCGCACTAAGCCGAGTTTTTTGAGCCCCTCTAGGTGTCCCTCAAACGCTGACTCTAAGTGGTCCCAGCCGGCAGGCGCATAGCCCAAGCGAAACTCATCGATACTGCGCTCGCTCAGTCCACGCTGGTTCAGATAAACCAGTGCTTTGGGCTGAGTTTTGAGCTTTGACTGGTAAAAGACGCAGATCTGCTCAAGCAGCTCATAAAGATCCCCGTCGATGATCGGCTCAAAAATCGGTTTGTTGGCCGAGTTCGCCCGTGCCGAAGCGTCTGAACCAGTGCTGGTTTGAGGGGTTGAGTGGCTAACAGCGTTAGCCTCTTGCCCTTCAGATGGCGGGCTGCCAGCGTTGGCATTTGACCCTGAGGGCTTTGCGCTCTTCGCTTTAGCATCGCGGCCACGTGCTGCACTTAGGGTTTTATGATCCAGTGGATAGCGCGCCGCGTTAGAGGCTTCAAACTTGGGCAGCTGTACGCCGGTCTGAGCGGCCAGCTGCTCAGCGGCCTCAAGAAAACTCAAGTGCTCATAGTTCATCAAAAAACTGATCGCGTTACCACTTTCTTTGCAGCCGAAGCAGTAGTAGTAGCCCTCGTGCGGGTGGACGTAGAAAGAGGGCGACTTTTCTTTATGAAACGGGCAGCAACCCTTAAAGCTTTTGCCGCTGGGTTTTAAGGTGGTGTGCTTACTTATGATTCCGACCAGATCGGCCAGATCGTTGATTTGCTCGAGGGTTTGTTCCGGTATGCTCAAAACGCACCCCGATCGGAGTGCGTTGGCAGGGCGCTAGTCAAATCAGCGAGCAATCGCTGGATTGGGATTGATCGGAGCAGTAACGGGGAACTCACTGCTCGGATCACTGACGTTGTCGGTTGGGTTGTTGTTCGGCAGCCCCAGACCAAAGTTCACCGGAGGAGCAACCACGACACCTGGCGTCGGCGCATCGGTGATGGCGTCAGCCGGCGGCAAAGCGCCTGGAGGTGAGCGAAGGGCTGAGGCAGACATGATTGACTGAGTTTTACCGGCCGCTTTAGGTGATGGGAAGAGGCGTGGACGCTCAGGTTCACCTGCAATTCCAAGCGTAGCTCGGTTTAGTAGTGAGCCTTTGACTCGGGCATTTTGTGGATCGATCTTGCCGTCCTGAATCAAAGCAGGGTAGTTGGCAGCGATCAGGTCCCGGTATTGCTGGGCAGTCTGAGTGTTGCCGAGTTTTTCATGACTGATCTGCATGATCGCCATCGCCTCAGGCACGCTCATGCTTTGTGGGTAGTACTGAAACACCCAGCGGCCACGCTCAAGTGAGGCAAGGTAAGCTTCACGGCGCAAGTACCAACGCGCTGCGTTCATCTCGTGTTCGGCCATGGCGTTGTAGATATAGTACATGCGGTCAATCGCGTCAGGCGCGTAAGGCGACTGCGGAAACTGGTTAACCAGCGCGCCCAAGTCTTGATAGGCAGCCCGTAGGTAACCGACGTCGCGGTGAGCCAAGTTGAGCTCTGTGTAGCGCATCAGTGAGCCGACTCCGCTGGTCATGCTGGAGACGCCCTTGATGTAGAGCGCGTAATCGATCTCAGGACTAGTGGGGTAGAGGCTGACAAAGCGTTCGGTGTTTTTGATCACCTCGGGGTAGTCGCCCTGACGGTAATCAACATAGATCAGCGCCAGCAAGGCTTCTTCGGCATGAACCCCGATCGGGTAAAATGTCCTGAGGTCGCGCAGATTTTGCTCGGCAGTCTCTAAACGATCTTTTTTGAGTGCGGTAACCGCCTCAGCGTAGTAACCCGCTTCAGACTCTGTTGGCGTGCTTTGCTCAGCGATCTGCTTGTCTTTGGTGAGGCCCAGCGTCTGACAGCCGCTAAGTACCAGTACAGATACGCTAAGCAGACTCAGGGTCAAGGGTTTCAGTGAGCGAAAAAGCATGGTTTTCCTATTGATTCTGGTCGCGGCAAGCCCGCATGATTGCTGGGTATTTAAGCACTAAACCCCGCTGATTGGCAAACTGGATCTCACCCGATTGTTGACCCTGGCGCCGCCGATGTGGGTCGCCTGTTGGCAGTCAAATGTCACCGCTTGAGCGCTCATCCAAAGTTAAGGCTACGCGCCTAGGCCAGTTAATCAGCAGTGATGTTGATTGGTTTGAGTGCCAGCAAACACTATAGAGGCAGGTTTGAGGGCGATGCGGGCTAAGGTGGGCATTTGGGTGACTTAAGTTGTCATGGTTTAACTGAAAAACTTTGAATTAAAAGCATAGGAGAGCGGCCCCGCCTTAGGTAAACTGCCGTCATGACAAATACCAACTCGATTCAACTCACCTACAACATCGCCCCTTTTGAAGCGGGCGTGCGCTTTGATCAACTTGCCGCTCAAGTGTTTGGCGACTTCTCCCGCTCGCAGATCAAGCAGTGGATTTTAAGCGGGGAGCTGACGCTAGATGGGGCGCAGGCCGCCCCCAAAACTCGCGTCAAAAGCGGGCAGTGTATGGCGCTGAGCACCCAGATCGAGGACCACTCAACCGATCTGCCTGAGGCGATGGCGCTCGATATAGTCTATGAGGATGAGCACCTGTTAGTGGTCAACAAACCGGTAGGACTGGTGGTGCACCCTGGCGCTGGCAATCGCACCGGCACTTTGGTTAACGGACTACTGCACCATGAGCCGGCGCTTGCCAAACTGCCCAGAGCGGGACTGGTTCACCGGATAGACAAGGACACCAGCGGGCTGATCGTGGTGGGAAAAACTGCGCCGGTGAAGCTAGCACTGCAGGAGCAACTCAAGGACAAAACCGTCTACCGGCGCTACCTAGCGCTTGCGGTAGGAGAAGTTCGCGCGCAAAAGATCAACGCGCCGATCGGTCGCCACCCCAGTCAGCGCACTCGCATGGCGGTGGTTGAGTCGGGTAAAACTGCCGTGACTCATGTTGAAGTACTGTTCAAAAATGACCTGTTTAGCTGGTGCTCAATCAAGCTTGAAACGGGTCGAACCCATCAGATCCGTGTGCACATGCAGCACATTGATCACCCGCTGTGGTGTGATCCGGTGTATTTGCCTGCGCGCTACAATCAGCTACTGACTTACCGTGATTTGCCAAAGATTGACCGGCAGGTGCTGCATGCAGCTGAGCTTGGTTTTGTGCATCCGGTCAGCGGTGAGGCGCTCAGAGTTCACGCGGATCTCCCAGTAGATATCGCCGAGTTGCTCGAAAAATTGGGCATCGCGTTTTAAGCGCCCAGCGTAAACTTCAGTTTAACCTTACCTACCGGTTGGGTTATGGTAAGTTGATTATTTAACTTCGTGAGGCATGCTTTGTCCGACAATCAAGTGCTGACCCTATATACCATCAACATGTCTCACTACAGCGAGAAGATCCGCTGGTTGCTCGACTATGAGCAGATCAATTACGTCGAGCAGGCGCTGACACCTGCCATCCACACACTACCGATGCTAGTCAAGGGTGGACGCGGAAAAAGCACGGTTCCTCTGGTGGAAAAGGGCAGTAGCCGAGTGCAGGATAGCCCGCGTATTGTGGATTGGCTGCAGCGAGAGTATGGACCACTCAAAAGCCTGCCTCAGGATCACTTGGCTGAGATCCTGGAGATTCAGACTCGCTTTGATTCGATCGGTAAGGCAGTGGCTCGCTATCTTTACAGTCCTGGATTTGCACACAAAGCACTGATCTTGGATATCTGGACGCAGTTTGCTAAGCCTTGGGAGGCGAGCCTAGTTCGTGGCGGTTATCCGCTGATCAAGTCGGTTTTTAAAAGCAAACTCAAGATTAACCCTCGAGATGTCGCGATTGCCGAGACAAAGATCGATGCGCAGATCAAGTGGCTGGAGTCGCGTATCAAGCTTGGTTTTTATCTGGTGGGTGATTCACTAACGGTCGCCGATATCACTGCGGCGGCTATGCTTGCGCCGCTAGCTTGTCCAGTAGAACACCCCATCTACGGAACCCATGATTTCCGCACCAAGATGGCGAGCGCGGCTAAGATCTGGGCGGACAGTCCAGCGCTTGATTGGGTGCGAGAGGTGTACGCCAAGCACCGAGGTCAGGTATGGCAAGTGATGCCAAACGCTAGCTGATGATGATCTCTTTACTAAAGCGGGTTGATTGAGCACTAATTCTAAAATCAAATAAACCAGCCGATACGGCTGGTTTTAGGTTTTGGTTGGGAGTTCTAACGGCCTCTCTAACAGCCCCTCTTATCATGCTGCTGAACTTGCGATCAGGGTTTCAAAAAGCCAAAAGCAGCTAAGCTAAGTTTTATTTGTGATTGACTGAAACGCAGCTAGAGATCGTTAAACTTGCCGCCCTCAGAGTCACTCATGTAAGTTCTGGCTGACTGGGGTGCTTTATCTTGCTACAACCGCGATCTTCAAACGGCTCGGCGCTCATTCAAATTGTTGCTTTATCAGCAGTGCCCAGATCTGTGCTTTGGTGTCCGCTGCAACGACGAAACTGACGTTAGCCACAAACATGGGTTTCTACTTTATCCATGGAGACTTTTACGTATTGATGAGAGCTGGTTTTGTATCCTCATGGGTTGATTTACTGAGTACGCAGTATCCAGCTAATCATTTCCTGTTCTTCTTGTTGCGTATGTTCGTGGGAGAGAAGACCTTCAACCACGAAGGTTAGTGCACTGGCGAAAGATGGAACTTTATCTTTTTCAAGGCCATTTAAAGTTAATTGTGCAGTTAGCAACATCTCAATCATTCGATGAAAATTATCATGCCAGGTAGCAATGCTAGGCGAATGCTCGATACGGGCATGTACGGTTGAAATTAGGCCTTTGGTTTGTTTTAGCTGATGCAGCAACCACAGTGTTTGTTCGGTTAACGGCTTAGTCATCATGCTTGGGTAAAGCGCCATACTGGCACTCACGAGTCGGTTTAACACCGCGATGAGCAAGTCATCTTTGTTTTTAAAATACCAATATAGGGTATTTGGGGCGACGTTCGCCGACTTGGCAATCATCGACATGGAGCTGGAGTCAAAACCCACCTCAATGAACAGCTGCATCGCGGCCAGCTCGATCTCGTCGGCTTTCTGCTCTTTATCAACATGTCGTTTGTTTTTGGCCATAAGAGAGGAGTTTCTCGTTTGAAGATTGCTTGACTAGTTTACAAGGATAACGCTAATATCAATTCTTGAATGGCATTCAAGATAAGTGGTCGCGTTTATCGGACCTTGAATACTTGTCTGGGTGTTTCCAGAGTTTAACGAGGAAATTGGCGATGACGAGTCCCAAAGCAGTGGTTTCAAAAACAGATTGCCAGCCGGTAAGGGTGAAATCAGTCTTTTACTCTGACGGAGTGCAGTGCGCTGCGTCACTTTTTCTTCCGGAAGCGCTTAATAAGGTGCCGGGTGGCTTACCTGCGATCTTGATGGTGCATGGTTGGGGCGGGGTTCAAGGTTCACTTACTGGGCCATTTATTGCGGCATTTATTGACGCTGGATTCGCAGTCATGACATTTGATTACCCCGGTTGGGGGAGTAGTGAGGGTCTACCGCGAAACTGTATTAACCCGGCAAAGCGTGTCGGTAACGTTGAATCCGCATTGACTCATTTGAAGAAACAGATAGTCGTCAACGAAAAGAAAATTGTGCTTTGGGGCACATCGTTTGGGGGTGGTCATGTGGTGGATATCGCGGCTCAGCACCCAGAACTACTGGGTGCCATCGCTCAAGTTCCCATGCTTGACGGGCGAGATGCGGTGAAAGCGATTCCGCTACTAAGTTTGCTGCGCTTTGGTGCTTATGGCATGACTGATTTACTCAAGGTCGGTCGTCCAATTTACATACCGGTCGTCTCAGCACCAGGTAAATTTGGTTCGATGGATCGTGATGGGGCTGAAGAGGCGATGCGCCGCGGTATTGAAGCATCCGGTATGAAGTACGACAACCGAATTGCCGCGCGTTCAGTGTTGTCGATTGGCACGTATCGGCCGGTTAAGCGTTTATCCAAGATTAAAATACCCACCTTGTTGATTGGTGCTTCAGGCGATACGGTGGCTCCTTTTAATCGAGCGAATATTGAGGGCCAAAATAAAAAATATGTGCAAACCAAAATAATTGATGCCAATCATTTTGACCCGTATTTTGAACCCGTACTTTCTAAAAACTTGCAGTATCAGTTGGATTTCTTAAAGTCTTTAATTAGCCCAAAAATAATTTGACACGTTATCTTAGGGCAACTTTTGGGGAGACGCTCGCATTTGATTTAGAACCAAAGGGCTGCGTTATCTCGATTTTGTGATTTAGCGGTTGAGTTGATAGTGCAAGGGCACGGCTTTCTTAATGCATTCGAGCGTTGCCCGATTTGGGCAGGGTGTCATTGAAACTCAAGCCTAGCGCTTGGGTTTATAGTCGCGCTCTTGATTGGGTGAGCCTGGTTTATATAAAGCACCGTGGTCAGGTTTGGCGGGCCCCGCCGATAAAGGAATTTTAGGCCAGCGCCTGATTCATATCGCCTAGCCACCAAGCGCTAACCATGACACTTACCAAAATTGAGTCAGATTTAGATGTAAAAAAGCACCGCAAGCGGTGCCTTAGTTTATGTGTGTGACAGCGAGGGCATTTTGCAACTAGAGCAGAGCAGCCAACACGACAAAGATGATGATCCCAGCCGCGCTCACCGCCACGGTCGGAGTTTTGAGTAGCGGCGACCTGACTCCGATGATCAATCCACTGATGAGGATCAACACTAAGCCCAGCGCCATGACGATCTCAACTAGGCGATAAAGTTTGGGTCCATGACCCATGTGCAGCTCCATCATCGCGGCGACGAGGCTGGGGGACACAGGAGTGATGCTCACGCCAGTTGCGCTGGGCGTGATCTCGTAGTGGTCACGGCTGCTGGGGCGAGTCTGGTACTTGTCACCTCGATCTTTGACTGATTCAAAACGCGAGCTCAAACCAGCCTCATCTAGCAGGGTTTTAATTTGTGCTTTGGTGTCGCCCTCAGCATCGATACTGGCGCCGCTCACTACGATGGGCGCGGCTTTATCCATCGATCCTTTAACACCAACTAAGTAGAGTCCACCTGACACCGCCATGAGCAGCAGGATAGGCGCAAAAAAAGCCGCTAAGTAAAGGTGGATGGTGATCATGAGTTTGCGTGACATGTTTGGGCTCCGAGGTGGTGTCTGGTTGTTGTGTCAGTAGGTCTGATTCAAAGTGGTGGATGCTGTAAAGATGGAGAACATTGCAGTGAGTTTAAATTAAGTTTTACTAACATTTAAGTTATAAAATGCTAATTAAGCAAAGCTTTAACTAAAGGGGTGCCCTTGGTTTTCATGACTGATTGGGAAAATGTCAGCCATAGATGCACGCGAACCTCGCAAATGAATTTGCAGTATCTATTTAAAAATTTAGAAACCTGACTGATCTTTGGGCTCTTAAATGCTTGGGCTCTTAAATCAGTGTCAGAACAGGAGCGTCGGGTAATAGCGTGACTCTGATAAAACTCGACGAATCATACCTGATGGCTTAAGTTGCGTAAACCTTAATGATAACGATTTGCGTTCGTACTTAATATCGTGTTTAATCGCGCCTGACCTTACTGAACAGATACGAATTAGCTATGAAGACTGCACCAAACTCGATGATCAAAAAACCGCTCGCTCTCATGATCTTGGCAGCCTCAGTATCCATCGGCTCAACCGCGATGGCGGCTGAAGCCAGCCAAAGCAATCAGAGTCAAGCTGAACAAATCGCTCAATTAAAGCAAGCTCTAGCTGCTCAGCAAGAGCAGCTAAACGCTTTGACCGCTGCGCTTGAGTCACAGATGAGCGCTCAACCAAGCGCGGTTTCTTCCAGTGCTAGCGGCGCAACTATGAGCGGGGCTCAACAAACCGGCGCTCCGCAGACTGCCACTACAGCGGCCAGCCCCAGCCCGTTCAGTGGCCTGCAAACCGGCCAGACCAGCTTGGGCGGCTATGCGGAAGTTCACTACAACAACCTAAACGGCGATACCGCCGCTCAAGACAAAACAGAGATCGACCTGCACCGCTTCGTGCTGTTTTTAGGTCACCAGTTCAGTGAAGACGTCCGCTTTTATTCGGAGCTAGAAGTGGAACATGCCGTGGCGGGTGAGGGCGCTGATGGTGAAGTGGAGCTTGAGCAGGCGTTTATCGAGTGGGACTACATGCGCGGTCACGCTGCCCGCGCCGGTGTGTTCTTGATGCCGGTTGGCCTGCTCAACGAAACCCACGAACCCGATACCTTTTATGGGGTTGAGCGCAACAACGTCGAGCGAAACATCATCCCGACGACTTGGTGGGAAGCCGGTTTAGGCGCAAGCGGTGAAGTGCTGCCAGGGCTTAGCTACAACGCTTCAGTTACTTCTGGTTTGAAACTGGCAGATGGAGACTTCAAGGTGCGCGACGGTCGCCAAAAAGCCTCTGAAGCTGACGCAAACGATCTGGCTTACACCGCAGCGCTAAGCTATGTTGCCGCGCCCGGCGTCACGATTGGCGGGACTGTGCAGTATCAGTCTGATCTGACTCAAAGTGATCCGGCTAGCACCGTTGGCCGCATCGATGGGGTGTTGACCGAGGCGCATATCGACGTGCAACGCGGTAACTTAGGACTGCGTGCTCTGGTGGCAAACTGGTCATTTGACGATGAAATTAACCAGTTGGCCGACGGCGCGGATCAGCAGTTTGGTTGGTACTTAGAGCCTAGCTACTTGCTCAGCGACAACTTAGGCGTGTTTGCGCGCTACAGCGAGTGGGACAATCAGGCAGGCGCGAACCTTGCCACCAAAACCGACCAGATCGATCTTGGCTTTAACTACTGGTTAGTTGACAACGTGGTGCTCAAAGCTGACTACCAGATTCAGGACTCAGAAGCGAACAAAGGTCAGGACGGCTTTAACCTGGGCGTAGGCTGGAGCTTTTGATGACCAAAGCTTGCAGGTTTACAGTCTACAAGCTGAGCAAAATGCCTACGATGGTGGGCATTTTGCTACTTCTAGTCAGTCTGTTTGCCGTGCTCCCGGCTCAGGCCGCCTCGGTCTATATGACTCAAGATCAGTTTTTAACCAAGGCTTTTGGGGAGGTGCCAGCGGCGAAAACCTACTGGATACAGGCGGCTGATAAAGCGCGGGGACTCAAGCTGCTGGGTCACCCAGTAGCTGGGCTTCGGACGCGGTACTGGCAAGTGGGCAACAAGACGGCGTGGGTGATTAACGAGATCGGCAAAGAGCAGCCGATCACGATCGGGGTGGTGGTAGAGGGCGGTAAGGTGGATTTTGTCGATATCTTGACCTACCGCGAGTCGCGCGGTTATGAAGTGCGCCACGACTTTTTCACTCGCCAGTTTAAAGGCGCTGCGCTCAAAGGCGACAAACTCACTAATCGGATTGATGGGATCTCGGGAGCGACCTTGTCGGTTTGGGCGGTCACTAACGTCTCTGAGTGGGCGCTTTACCTGCATGAACAGGTGGTTCGAGCAAAGTGAGCACATCAGATCAGCAGGATGAAACTCAAGAAAAACCTATTGACCCCGCGCTGAGTGAGGCAGAGCTTAGTCACTCAAAGCTGAGTAAGCTGCGCTGGTTTCGCGTCTGGATAAGACAGTGGCACCGCAAGCTTGCGATCATCGTGCTTCTGCCGATCTTGTGGTTTGCGATCACTGGTATCTTGCTCAACCATGCTCAGGACCTAAAGCTCGGCGCACAGCCGCTCAAGGGGCTGTGGCTCAAGGCCTACGGGGTTACTGCGCCTGAAGGGGTTCACCTTAAGGCTTTTGATCAGGTATGGAGCTTGAGCGGAAGTGAGTTTTATCTGGACGGCTTGCCGATCGCTGAGTGCAGCGATAGCGCAGTCGCTGCGGTTAACTTAAGTGTAGCTCCAGTCTTAGCTGTCGAGTCTGCCCCCAATATGATGGCGCTTATGTGTCAAAGCCAAATCCAGATCGTCGATGAAAATGCCGCACTGATTGAATCGTTGGTTAGTCCCTTGGATCAGCCAATCACGTCAGCTTTCTTGGTTGGTGCTGATCAGCTAGGTTTAATTGCGGGGGATAGCGGGTACGTGTTTGATTTGATTAGCCTACAACTTGAGCCAGCCGATGCCAGTAGCGATCAGTTTGTGAGTGCTGCCGCTGAGATCGGTGCACAGATAATCCCGCCCACTGATTTACCGGACACCGTTAAAACCCGATTTGATGAAAGTTTAAGCATACCGGGTTTAAACGCAGAGCGACTGGTGCAGGATCTGCACGCACTTAGGTTCCTCCCCGCTGGCAAGTGGTTGCTGGATATAAGTGCCGTACTCATGCTGTTGTTGTCCGTCAGTGGCCTTATGCTGCTCAGGAAAACACGAGCTCCGCGCTAATACCAAAAAACTGTCTCATTATTTATCGCAAACATGGGTTCAACCATGAATCAAGCGCGCTAAACTAAAGCCAAATTTTTAATTGATGAAGCTCATGCGCTTGACTCAAGAGCACCTGCTACCCACCGGCTGGCCAGCGACCGTGCAAGTCCGCCAGACTTACCGAAGCCACCCGGCAAATGTCACTGTTAGCCCGGGCGCGGCAGCGGCTGCAGGTCTGACTGATTCATCGGTTTATGGGGCCTTTAATCTGGCGCTGCACGTCGATGACGATCCCGCCTCGGTGTTAGCTAATCGCGCAATGCTTTTAAACCTGATCAGCGCCGATCAGATTAGCTGGGTCAATCAAGTGCACGGGGTTTCGATCCACGAGCTTAAAAAACCTATCTATAGCAGCGCTGTGCCAGACGCCGACGCTCAACTAACCAATCTCAAAGGATCAGCACTGGCGATCATGAGTGCGGACTGCCTGCCAATCGTTCTGACCGATAAAGCTGGAAGCGAAGTTGCGGTTATCCATGCCGGTTGGCGCGGGCTTTTAGCGGGGATCATCGAGAAAACCGCAGGCAGCATGAGCCAACCCGCCTTTGGGTTTATCGGTGCGGCGATCCAGCAGGCCAACTTTGAAGTTGGGGCTGAAGTGCGCGAGGCGTTTATCCAAGCAGATGCTGGCTATGGCGGGCATTTTGCAGCTCATGGTGATAAGTTTTTGGCGGATTTGCCGGGGATTGCGCTGACCAAACTGCGTGCGCTTGGGGTCAGTGCCACCCATGACCCGACGTGTAGTTTCGCTGATCCGGCCTGCTACTCTTATCGGCGCGACGGGGTGACCGGTCGTATGGCGGTTTTGGCCTGGATTGAGTGATCGGCAGCTGTGTTGATCGCGGATGATTGGCGGCTGGTCCGGGTTTGATTAAATTAACGCCACAGTAGATGTGCTTAAGAGTTGCTAAACTGCGCGCTTTATTCCTGCGGATAAGCTTGCTTTGAGCCAGAACCTCAACACAAAACCTGATCAACCGGCATCTGCGCTGCCGCGCGCCAAATCGATCGCGATCATCTATCACTCTGCCTTTGGTCACACCGCCAAGGTCGCGCACGCGATCCAGCTCGGTGTGGGCAGTCAGGTAGAAGCACATGTGATCAAGGTGGCTGATCTGGCTTCAGGTAGTCCAGATGCGGAGCGTTTATGGGCACAGATAGACGCCGCTGAAACACTGGTTTTCGGCTCGCCAACTTATATGGGCAGCGTGAGCGCGGAGTTTAAAACCTTTATGGATAGCTCTTCAAAGCGCTGGATGCAGCGTAGCTGGGTAGGTAAGTGGGCGGCTGGGTTTACGGTGTCAGGCGGGCTCTCAGGTGACAAACTGCAAGTGCTTCAGCAGCTTTGCTTGTTCAGCATGCAGCACGGCATGAACTGGGCAAGCCTGCCGCTCATGAGCACCGGCAGTGCCATCACCGACCTGAACCGCCTTGGCTCCCACATGGGACTCATGGCGCAGGCCGATGACGCTCACCCTGACGAAACCCCGCCGGCGGGCGACATCAAGACTGCGGAGTGGTTTGGCGCGCATCTGGCGGCGCTGGTTTAAAACTCAAATCTCACCCTATACGGTCCGCGCATCAAATCTAATTTAGCAGTTATGGCGGCCTTGATCGCCATCTAACGCTGTGCCACTTGAGGGCTTAAACCCAGTGACATTTTGCTGATGAGATAACTTGAAGTCACCTTGCTCAGCTGTCCCCTGGAGGTGAAACCCGCTATAGTACTTTTTTGGTTTTTTTGACCCCGCCATGACCCAATCCACTGATCAGACTGTCAATCCAAACGCCAATCCGAACTTAAGCCAAGCTGCAGCAGAGACTGTTAAGCCGACTTTTTTAAGCTCCTTTAAAGCTTACGGAGACCGGCGCGCGCTGATCATGCTGTTTTTGGGTTTTAGTGCCGGGATACCGATCCTGCTGATTTTCTCAAGCTTAAGCCTGTGGCTTCGTGAGGCGGGTTTGGATCGCAGTGTGGTGACGCTGTTTAGCTGGGCGGCCTTGGGTTATAGCTTTAAGTTTGTTTGGGCACCGCTCGTGGATGCGATGCCGGTGCCTTGGCTGGGAAAAATACTGGGTCGCAGGCGCTCGTGGCTGCTGATTGCGCAGCTCATGGTGATCCTTGCGATCGCTGGCATGGCGCTGGTTAATCCGGTGACTCCTGAAGCGCTGACCCTCATGGCAGCAGCTGCTGTGCTCTTGGGATTTTCCTCAGCCACTCAAGACATCGTGATCGATGCCTACCGGATCGAGCTGGCACCCGCTGATTTGCAGTCGGTGTTGGCTGCCACCTATAACGCTGGTTACCGCATCGGTATGATCGTGGCTGGAGCTGGCGCGCTCTACCTTGCGCAGATCTTTGGATCGACCGCAGAGAGCTACTCCTACGACGCCTGGAAACTGACCTACCTGATCATGGCCGGGGTCATGGGGATCGGGGTTCTGACCACCTTGATCATCCGTGAACCAGTCACTGGCGTGATCGAGCCCAAACCGGTTACCGCTTACGCGCGCCTTGTGCTTTTGTTTCTCATATCTGTCGCCGCGTTCGTCATCGGCTACCGCTTCTTTGGCAGCGCGCTCACCAAACCAAGCGATGCGCCGCTGTTGTCATTTGTTTTTGAAACCTGCCGGTTGGGTTCGGCCACCACCGTTGCTGGTTTCACCGGTTACCTGCTCACCCTTACCGGACTCGTCGACAAAGAAGTTGCCCGTCAAACCTGGGTGACCCCGATCACCGACTTTTTTGCGCGCTATGGATCATCTGCGCTGCTGCTTTTGCTCTTGATCGGTACGTACCGGATCTCAGATATCGTCGCTGGGGTGATCTCAAATGTCTTTTATCAAGACATGGGCTTCTCCAAGATCGAGATCGCAAACGCAGTTAAGCTGTTTGGCGTGATCATGACCATCGCGGGCGGGTTTTTGGGCGGACTCCTCGCACTCAGATTTAAGATCATGCCCGCCATGATGCTGGGCGCGGTGCTAGCCAGCGCAACCAATTTGCTGTTTATCTTGCTGCTGCAAAACAGTGACTCGATCTTCTACCTCTACCTTGCCGTCACCATGGACAACCTCGCCTCCGGTCTTGCTGGCGCGGTGTTCATCGCGTTTTTATCGGCGCTGACCAACATCCGCTTCACCGCGGTTCAGTACGCGCTGTTTTCATCGCTCATGACGCTGATCCCCAAGGTCACCGGTGGCTACTCAGGCTCGATTGTCGATAGCTTTGGTTATGCACCGTTTTTCTGGTTTACCGCGCTGTTGGGCCTGCCGGTTTTGCTGCTGGTTTACCTCGTGCACAAGAAAGACTTGGTTAACTAAACTGCTTTATTGCCGTACCGAGTTTGGGGTGCGAAAGCACGCGAGCCTGAGTAAAATGTCGGCTATGGTAGCCATTTATATATAGGAGTTCCCGCCGCGATGAGTGAGTCGGATCAAAAAGCCAACCCAGAAGCGTCGAACCCAGAGGCACTAATCGCCCTGCGCGATCAGATTGATGCGCTCGACACCGAGGTGCTGGGGCTTTTGAACCAGCGCGCGGGTCTTGCGATGGAGGTGGCGCGGGTCAAAAAAGACGACGATCCAGCCGCGATCTTTTATCGACCTGAGCGTGAAGCGCAGGTGCTTCGCCGGATCAAAGAGAAAAACACTGGCCCCATGCCCGATGATGCAGCGGCTAAGTTGTTTCGCGAGATCATGTCGGTGTGTTTGTCGCTTGAAGATCCGCAGCGTGTGGCATTTTTGGGTCCGATTGGCACCTTTACTGAGGCCGCGGCGCTCAAACACTTTGGCAAGGCGGCGCTGACCACAGCACTGCCGACGATCTCGGACGTGTTTCGCGAGGTAGAGGCGGGCAGTGCGACCTACGGGGTGGTGCCAGTTGAAAACTCAAGCGAGGGCGTGGTCAATCACACGCTGGATCGGTTTATGTCCTCCAGCCTCTCGATCATCGGGGAAGTGGAGCTGCGCATCCACCACCACTTTTTGGTCGGGCAAAGCACCAAGGTAGACGCGATCTCCAAGGTTTACTCGCATCAGCAGAGTCTGGCGCAGTGTCGCCACTGGCTGGATACGCACTATCCGGCGGCTGAACGCGTGGCGGTGTCTTCAAACGCCGAGGCGGCGCGGCGCGTTGGTAGTGAGTGGCACTCAGCGGCGATCGCGGGGTCTAGTGCAGCGCAAAACTATGAGCTGACGGCGCTTTTTAGCAACATAGAGGACAACCCCGAGAACACCACCCGGTTTTTGATCGTGGGATCGGCGCCGGTTGCTGCTAGTGGCACCGATAAAACCTCGATCGTGGTCAGCGCGGCTGATAAAGCGGGCGCGCTGCTGGATATCCTAAAGCCGCTCGCAGCGCGCGGGATCTCCCTGACCAGTATTGAAACTCGTCCTGCTAAGCCAGATAAGTGGGCTTATGTGTTCTTCATCGACCTGCTCGGTCACGCCAGTGATCCGCATATCTGTGAGGCGCTGGATGAAATCCGCAGCAACACCAAAAATGTCCGCGTGCTGGGTTCCTACCCGCGCGCTGTGATCTGAGCGCCTTTATGAGTAAGCACCTAAAACCAACCGCTGCCTATCCCTCGATTGAGGCACTCAAACCCTATGTGACCGGAAAACCGATTGAGGAGCTGGCGCGCGAAAAGGGGCTTGCTCACATCACCAAGCTGGCCTCAAACGAAAACCCGCTTGGCGCTAGCGCTAAAGCTTTAGAGGTGGTTCGATCTGCGAGCCTTGAGACGCTCTCGCGTTATCCAGATGGCGGCGGTTTTACTTTGAAAACCGCGATCGCCCAGTATCACGCTGCTGAGGCTGATTTGAGCCTCAATCAGATCACGCTGGGTAACGGCTCAAACGACTTGCTGGATCTGATCGCGCGGACATTTGTTGCGTCCAATCAAGCGGTGGTGATGAGCGAATACGCCTTTGCGGTTTACCCGATTGTCACCGCGGCGATCGGCGCCACCGCTCAGATCGCTAAGGCCAAAGACTACGGACATGATCTGGAGGCGATGCTAGCCCAAATCACTGATGCCACGCGTCTGGTGTTTATCGCCAACCCCAACAACCCGACCGGCACCTTGTTGTCTCAGAGCTCGATTCATGAGTTTTTGGCAAAAGTGCCTTCTCATGTGGTGGTGGTGCTAGATGAGGCCTACACCGAGTACAAAGGCGACTTTGGCTCTAGCAGTGAGACCAGCCTGAGCTGGCTGAGTGAATTTAACAATCTGATCATCACCCGCACCTTTTCTAAAGCTTTTGGCCTGGCTGCCATGCGGGTCGGCTACGCGCTCTCAAGCGCACCGCTTGCCGATCTGATCAACCGCCTGCGCCACCCCTTTAACGTCAGCACACTATCTCAGCTGGCCGCGACCGCAGCGCTCAGCGACACCGAGTTCCTGCAAGCCAGCGCCGATCTGAACCTGACTGAGCGCAAGCGGCTTGAGCAGGTTTTAGATAACTGGCAAATCACCTATCTGCCAAGCGCCGCTAATTTTGTGACCTTAAAAGTACCTGAAAACCTGTTTGGCGGCGACGGCGCACAGCTTTATGAGGCGCTGCTTAACCTTGGCGTGATCGCACGCCCGCTAGGAGGTTACGCGATGGGTGAGTGGCTACGGGTGTCAATCGGATTGCCTGCCGAAAATGACCACTTTATCCAGGCCATGCAAGCGCTTCTGGGGCTTGAGACTGAAGAGTCAGTTGATGCGGGTTTAAGCGGTTGGCAGGAAACCGGCGCTGATGTGATCGCTGCTCAGAGTGATTCATGAGCGATCAGCTGTACTTTGGTAAGGTGGCCTTTATCGGGTTTGGGCTGATCGGGGCGTCGATGGCCGCCGCGATGAAACAAGCGCAAATCTGCGGTGAGATCACCGCGGTGCTGCGTACCCAAAAAAGCTGTGAGACGGCGCTACGGCTGAAGTTGTGTGACAGTGCGACCTTAGACCCGCGCGCGGCAGTTAAAGGAGCTGATCTTGTGGTGCTGGCGCTTCCGGTCGCTTCAACTGAAGCGGTGCTTACAATCCTACGTGGCTACTTAAAAACTGGCGTGATCTTGACAGATGTCGGCAGCACCAAGGTGAGCGTGATCGAAGCGGCCAAAGCTGCGCTAGGTGATTTGCCAGCCGGTTTTGTGCCGGGTCATCCGATCGCAGGTTCCGAGCAAAGTGGTCCCAGTGCTGCAGACAAAGACCTCTACCGCGGCAAATCGGTGATCTTGACGCCGCTTGAGTCCACCGGCGCTCATGAGCTGGATCTGGTGACTCGTCTGTGGGAAGCTTGCGGCGCGATCGTCACGCACATGCAGCCGGAGCGCCATGATCAGGTGCTGGCAGCCACCAGTCACTTGCCGCACTTGCTGGCCTTTAATCTGGTTGAGCAGTTAGCTAGCTCTAACGATAATTTAGAGCACTTTCGCTTTGCTGCCGGCGGCTTTCGTGACTTCACCCGCATCGCCGCGAGTGATCCGGTGATGTGGCGCGACATCTTTTTTTCTAACAAGCCAGCGCTGCTAGACGCGATTAGTGATTTTGAGCACCACCTTGAGCGGCTCAAACTTGCGATCGTCAAGAGTGATTCTGACAGCGTGCTAGGCGTGTTCACACGTGCTCGGGCGGCTCGCAGGCATTTTGATCATATGCTCAAGCAAAACGCTTATACCCAACAATTAAGAGACAACCCCATGAGTCAAGAGTTTGTATGCGCGCCTGCCGGATCTGGCGGGGCGCAAGTATCAGGTAGCATCAAGGTGCCAGGCGATAAGTCGATCTCGCATCGCTCGATCATGTTCGGATCGCTTGCCACTGGCACCACTAAAGTCAGCGGTTTTTTAGGGGGCGAAGATGCGCTGGCTACTTTGCAGGCCTTTCGCGACCTTGGGGTGACCATCGAAGGTCCAGACCAAGGTGAGGTGGTGATCCACGGCGTCGGTTTGCGCGGTCTCAAAGCACCGGCGGGTGAGCTGTACATGGGCAACTCGGGCACCTCGATGCGCCTGCTCAGCGGGATCATGGCAGCGCAGACATTTGACACCGTGCTAACGGGGGACGTGAGCCTCTCCAAGCGCCCCATGGAGCGCGTGGCCAAACCGCTTCGGGCCATGGGCGCTAAGTTGCAAACCACGGGCGAGCGCGGCACCGCGCCGATCAGCATCACGGCGGTCAAAAACCTAACCGGCGCTCACTACGAGATGCCGGTGGCCTCAGCTCAGGTGAAGTCCTGCGCGCTCTTGGCTGGGCTGTTTGCTCAGGGAAAAACCAGCGTGACTGAGCCGGAAGTGACTCGCGATCACACCGAGCGCATGCTTAGAGGGTTTGGGGTGGAGGTGATCAGCGAGAAGCTGGGCGAGCACGCGACCAAAGTGACGATTACACCGCCAGATAAGCTGATCGCGTGTGATATCGCGGTGCCAAGCGATATCTCCTCAGCGACATTTTTTATGGTGGCTGCCGCGATCGCGGGTTCCGGTTCGATCACCCTTGAAGCGGTCGGCATGAATCCGACGCGCACCGGCGTGATTGATATCCTAAAACTCATGGGCGCAAAGCTTGAGCTATCTCATGAGCGCGAGGAGGGCGGCGAGCCAGTGGCGGACGTTACGGTGCATGCTTCAAAACTGATTAACATCGATATCCCTGAGCACTTGGTGCCACTGGCGATCGATGAGTTTCCAGCGATCTTTATCGCAGCGAGTTGCGCAGAGGGGACCATGCGCTTAACCGGAGCTGCTGAGCTTCGGGTTAAAGAGTCCGATCGAATTCAGGTCATGGCCGATGGCCTCACCACTTTGGGTGTTGAGTGCACGGTGCATCACGACGGCCTCACGATTCAGGGGCGAGGCGGCGAGCGGGCCGTGTTTGGCGGCGGGCGGATTGAGTGTCACCATGATCACCGCATCGCCATGAGTTTTGCGGTGGCGAGCCTGCGATCAACAGAGTCGATCGTGATTGAGGGCACTGAAACCGTGGCAACCAGCTTTCCAAACTTCGTTGAACTGGCCAATCAAGTGGGTCTTCAGATCACCGCGCGCGAAGTTTGATTAAGCTACTTTATGATTAGTATTTAAATCAACGAGTTAAGCTAATATTTAAAAACCAAGATAAGTTCAGGTTCTATCTAAAATGTCAGATTATCTTGGTTTGGCCGTTATTCAACATCAATTGTCCTGAGTTCAAATACAACGCCCAAGTAAAAGCAATAGTCTAAATAGGTAAGGTGCTCAAACCTACTAGCACTGCCTTTTGACATCGCTTCGACAAACTTGGGAGTTTTTTATGAATTTGACTCAACTCACTCAATCACTCATCGGGCGCTCTAAGCCCATCCAGCTACTTAAAACCAAACCCACCAATCCAAACCGAGCTCAGAGCGCTTTTCCGATACGTCACTTCGACTTTGGGTTTGAATCAGACCAGCTTGATCCTAAGTTTTATATGCAAGCCGAGTGGGCGAGTGCTTACTTTGCAGCGCTTTCTATCTTTTTAACTTATGGCGAAGACCTAGTGATTGAGACCGCGCGTTATCACCGCGATCTGATCAAAGATCCTGTGCTTAAGCAGCGCTTAACCGCACTGATTGGACAGGAGGCGCTGCACTCTAAGATCCATGAGGAATACAACGACGCGATGATCCCGCGTAACTTACCCGTGACGCTGTATCGCAAGCTCGCTGAAGCGGTGTTTGATAACCTACTGCTCAAATTTCCGCAGCCACTCAAACTCTCGCTCATGTCTGGCATTGAACATTTTACGGCGGTTCTGGCCGAGTACATGATGCGAAACGAGGAGAACTTCTACCACTCAGACGATGTTCGCGGCCGGGGTCTATGGATGTGGCACATGCTGGAGGAGTCTGAGCACAAAGACGTGGCATATGATGTCTATCAACAAATTAACGGTAGCTACCCACTGCGCATGGCGGGTTTTGCGATCGCGGCGTTGACTCTGTTTGGCGGTGTGTCAGCCGGCGCGCTCATGCTTCCCTTTTTCCGTCGCCCCAAAAACTTGGTAGACATCAACTTTTGGAAAGAAGGCGTCAACAGTTATGCGCTGTTGTTTGGATCCAAAAGAGGTGTTTTTGGTAGCTCGATCAAGCACATCGCTGACTATGTGCGCCCAAGCTTCCACCCAAACGATCATGACGCCAGTGAATACTTGGCCTACTACAAACAAAAACTACTCGACCCTGAGTACGGCGCGCTGACGCCTTACTTTATTAAAGAGTTCACCCCCAAACTCAGAGCTTAAGCAGTCAAATGTCGCCATTTTATAGATCAGGTAGGTGAGTATGGGTTTATTCAAAAAGGACAAGTTTAGTCATGGCGCAAGCGCCGTAGTGACCGGGGCTGGATCGGGGATAGGGCGGGCTTTCGCGCTGGAGATCGCTGCGCGCGGCGGGCAAGTGGTGTGTAGCGACATCAATCTGGATTCGGCTCAAGAAACCGTGGACATGATCAAGGCAACTGGCGCTAAAGCTTTTGCGGTGGCCTGCGATGTATCGAGCGCGGATCAAGTGCAAAAGCTAGCTGAGTCAGCTGCTGAGCTACTCGGTGCTCCGGTTGATCTGCTGATTAACAACGCCGGAATCGGGATAGGCGGACGCTTCAGTGAAACCAGCCTTGAGGACTGGAAGTGGGCCATGGGCATCAATTTGTGGGGCGTGATCCATGGTTGCCATGCGTTTGTGCCAGCTATGAAAGCTTCAGGTAGAGGCGCCATCATCAATGTCGCCTCGGCTGCGGCCTTCACCTCAGCTCCTGAGATGAGCACTTACAACGTCACCAAATCTGGGGTGCTCACGCTCACCGAGACACTCTCGGGTGAGCTTAAAAAGGACGGAATCCGCTTAAGCGCGCTGTGTCCCACCTTGGTTCCGACCAACATCATCAAGAGCGGCAAGCTGCCGGGCAAGTATCAAAAATTAGCCGATCATATGCTGACCAACTACTCCTTTGTCACTGCCAAATCAGTTGCTGCGTTGACTTTGGATCGACTGGATCGAGGCAAGCTTTACACCATGCCGCAGCCAGACGCCAAGCTGTTGTGGCTGATTAAGCGGACGTTGCCGGCGACCTATACCAAGTTGTTTGGCCTGTCTTATCGATTTGTTGGAGGTGCAAGATGAAAAAACCAGTATCTAATCAAACTCACGTATATGACACGCTGGTGGTTGGCGCGGGCATCTCGGGAATTGCGGCAGCTTATCGCCTTAAAAAAAGCGGCATACTCAATTTTCGAGTGATCGAGCAGGCCAGTGAAGTCGGCGGTACTTGGCGACAAAACACGTATCCTGGCTGCGGGTGTGACGTGCCCTCAGCGCTTTACTCCTACTCCTTCGCGCCAAGCTATGAGTGGAGTCACGTGTTTGCCAAGCAACCCGAGATTTTAAACTACCTGAAAAATGTCACCGATGGCTTGCAGCTGCGCTGGTTTATCGATTTTGACACGGCCCTAGAAACCGCAAAGTTCGATGAAGCGTCCAACCAGTGGGTGATTGTGACCAATCACAAAACTTACCATGCCAAGACTGTGATCTTTGCTACTGGCCCGATCACTGAGCCTTCTTTACCTAAAATCGAGGGTCTAGAGAGCTTTAAAGGCGCTCACTTTCACTCGGCGCGCTGGGATCATTCGGTTGATTTGAGCGGTAAGCGAGTGGCGGTGGTGGGTACGGGAGCCTCAGCCATCCAATTTGTGCCAGAGATACAACCCAAAGTGGCCAGCTTGACGGTCTTTCAGCGCACGGCCCCTTGGGTTTTGCCCAAGCCAGATCTACCGATAACCGATAAAGCCAAAGGCTTTTTGGAGTCAAACCCCAGCGTGCAGGCTAGCGGGCGTCGCTTAGTTTCTGAGGTTCTTCGGGCGATAAATGTCGGTCTCAGGCGACCTGCTCTCATCAAACCCTTTGAGCTGGCAGCTAAAGCAGCGATCAAACTGCAGGTCGCGCCAAAGCTTCGCGCTAAGGTTACTCCCAATTTTACGTTGGGTTGTAAGCGCATCCTGTTTTCAAACGAGTGGTATCCGGCCATCCAATGCAACAATGCTGAGCTTATCGATTGCGGGCTAACTCAGATCAAGGGCAACACGCTGATCGCAAGCGACGGCACGCACACCCAGGCCGATGTGATTATCTGGGGGACGGGCTTTAACGTGTCTCACCCGCCGATTGGGTCAAAGGTGTTAGATACCGACAATCTACGATTATCGGATCGCTGGAAAGACAGCTCGCCTGAAGCTTATCTTGGAGCAGCGGTAACCAAGGTGCCCAACGCTTTCTTGATGCTGGGACCAAATGTCCTCGTGTATGACTCATTTGTCGGGCTGGCTGAAGCGCAGTTGGAGTACATCGTGAGCGCGATCCACACGATCAAGCGTGATCGTATCCAGCGCTTGGAGATCAAGCCTGCCGTGGTAGAGGCGCATAACATCAAGGTGCAGGGTGCCTTAGGTACAACCGTCTTTAACGCCGGCGGCTGCGCGAGTTACTATTTAGATGCTCATGGCAAAAACTTTGCTGCCTGGCCTTGGTCGCTGAGTCAGCTTAAAAGCGATCTAAAGCAAGTTGATCTTAAGCACTATGATTGCGTTTATGAGCATATCGATGATCATCAGCCCAAGCGAGGCGCTAAGCCTAAAACCAAAGAGGCTAAAGCTGAACTTGAGGCGGTCAGTTGATAGCTAGGCAGAAAGCCTAGATATAAACTAGAAACAAAAAAACCAAGTCACAAGACTTGGTTTTTTTAAGCAAAATTACTTGGTGTTTTTCAGCGGCACTTCTTTAGTACTGGGGTGCATCTTGTCCATCATGTCGAGTACGTTGTCGTCTGAGTCGTTGTAGCCCTCTTCATTGACCACGTCTTTTTTCTGAAGCTCATCAGATGAGTCGGATAAATCAGTTCCGGCGATGTCATCGATGGTTTTTTTGATTTTATCGGTAATACTCATAGTATCTCCTTAAAGCGTGTGAATGGTTGGCACTGCCTAGGACAGTGCCAACTCGGGTTATTTCTTGGCGTTGTCAGCGGCGTCTTTGGCTTTGCTCTTTAACTCATCAGCTTTGTCGCTGACGTCGTTTTTGGTTTCCTCTAACTTAACCTTAGCGTCCGCCTGAGCTTTATCCGCTTTGGCTTTAAGCTCGTCACCTTTGGAATCTGCATCTGATTTAGCTTCTTTAAGCTTGCTCTCGATGTCGGACTTAGCTTGCTCCGCTTTACCTTTGAGCTCGTCGACTTTCTTACCTGTTTCTGACTTCAGCTCATCATATTTGTCAGAGGCGTCTTTTTTCATGGCACCTGCTTTGTCGCTGACATCATCTTTGAGCTCGTTGACCTTTGCCTGCAAAGTATCAGCATAGGACTTGAGCTCTTCTATGATTTCGTCTGCCTTATCTAACAGGTCATTTTTCAAGGTTTTGGCTTTGTTCATCAGGTCGTCGTTCATGCTCATGGTGTTCTCCGTTGGGTGGGTTTATTTTATTTTGGTTAAAAAGTTATCCAAGAAGGGCTCCTTGGAGTGGATCTGTTCTCACTCAATTAGATTAACAGAGCGGCTCGGATTGAGTGTTTCGCCTGTCATGGGATTTGTATCGACTTGTTCAATAATCGTGTTTCATTGATCAACAGCCCAGCTTTATTGGTGGTTACAGCCGCTTCAATACTTTATTGCTGAGAGTCTCGTTACGCGGTGGAGTAAAGAGCGGAGGGTATATATAGGCAAGATCACTGCAAGTCGATCAGGAAAGCTTGAGCGCGGCGAGTTTCAAAAAAGCCTAATAAAGCTTCCGCAAACCTAATTTAGGGTGAGTTGAATCATTTAAGATCGCGGTTTAACCGGATGATTTTAAGCCTAATAGTTAGAGCGGCGGGGCGGGCTGGTCAATCATGTAGATCGCCGGAACCTACACATGAATCAAAAGCACAAAAAATTATTGTTGGCCTTAATTGCAAGCAGTTTGCTTGTCATCGTGCTAACTAGTCTGAGCCACCTACTGAGCGAGATCAGTTTTGCTGAAGTCAAACAGGCTTTGGGTGAGATCAGTGCGGTTCAGCTGCTGCTGGCAGCGCTTTTTACTGGCGCCAGCTATCTGAGCATGAGCCTGTATGACTACCAGGCGCTCAAAGTGATTGGCAGGCCGCAGCGCTGGAAAACCGCCGCCACGGCGACCACGATTAGCTACTCGCTCAGCAACACTCTGGGATTTGCAGCGCTTACAGGAGCTGCTGCAAGGTTTCGAGTGTATCGAGCCAAAGGCTTGGCTGCGCCAGACGTCGCCCGTGTAATCGCACTTGCCATGGGTAGTTTTTGGGGCGCGATTATCTTTAGCAGTGGGTTGGCACTACTCAAGCAAACTCAAGGTTTATCGCTTGGACCGATTAGCTTGACTCATGCACTGTGTCTGATCATCGGCTCTGCTTTACTGAGTTTGATCGTGATCCTGCTGGGGCTGATCATCAAAAACCATGGCAGCGTGACGTTATACCGATTCAGATTCGATCTACCCAATTACAAACAGGCTCTAGGTTTAATTGGCGGGGCTTGTCTGGATATCGGCTTTTGTAGTGCTGCGCTTTATGTGCTCATGCCAGAAGGCTCGTTGCCCAGTTTTGCGGTGTTTTTTGCGCTGTTTAGTCTGGCGATCGCGCTGTCTTTACTGAGCCTTATTCCGGGCGGTGTTGGTGTGTTTGAAGCCCTGATGCTGCTGAGTGTCGATGCACCTAAAGCTCAAGTGTTGGCAAGCTTGCTGGGTTTTAGGGTGATTTATTACTTGATGCCGCTTGTCATCGCCTCGATCTGGCTGGGCGTGAGAGAAGGGCGCGCGCTGCGCGGCTCAGTGGTTACGCGCGTCAACCCCAAGCTCAGCAGCGCCGCTCATATGACCCGTGGATTTGCTCCGATCATGATCAGCAGTTTGGTGTTTTTGACAGGTACGGTGCTTCTGGTTTCAGGTTCCCTCCCGCCTGAGTCTGATCGTCTGATCGTCTGATCGTGATGTATAAGTTTTTGCCAAGTGCGTTGATTAACCTCTCTTACATATGTGCCTCCCTAGTTGGCGCGGCGCTGTTGATCTTGGCTCATGGTTTGTACAGGCGGCTTCACTTGGCTTATCTATGGAGCGCGCTTTTGCTGGTCTTGGGTGCAGTGTTCTCGCTGCTTAAGGGAGTCGATGTTGAGGAGGCGCTGATTTGCCTCTTGGCGGCGGCACTACTTTACTGGACCAAGGGCGCGTTTCATCGTCAACACCCGCTGATTGCCCCAACCGTGACGCCAGTTTGGTTGCTCTTGGTGAGTATGGTGCTGATCTGCTGTGTGTGGCTGGGATTTTTTGCTCACCAAAATGCCAACGATAGCCAGATTCCGTGGCGGGCTTTTGTGCTGAACACAGACGGACCTCAGTTCCTCAGAGCCAGCTTGGCAGCGGCGATGATGATCGCGGGTTTTGCTGTGCTCAGGGTTTTCAGTCGTAAAACTTAGTTTAGTGGGTGACCAAGCGTGCAACTAACGATCTGTGAGATTAAGACAGCGTCGAAGTTGTATGCGCTGAACTGCACGCAAGCGCTGATCAGCGCGTAAGTTAAGCAACCGATTAATCGGCTTGAGGCTGATATCGATATAGGGCTAGTAAGGATTCAGGATTAAAAAAACCTGCGGTGAGCAGGCTTTAAATTAAATCAACGGCAGGTCAAACTTGGTTTAGTGTAGATCTAAGCTGGGGTGCATGGCCTCTAACATATCGATGGCGTTGGAGTCAGAATCGGTATATTGATCGCGGTTAATCACACTAGATTCGGTGACCAGATGAGTTTTGGACATCAGTTTTTCTAATTTATGATCAGTCATATCATCAATCTTGTGATAAAGGTTGTTGAGTAATTCCATGACGCTCTCCAGAGAAGTAGATTATGTCGTCAAAATCCAACTGGGCAGTTGGGGCAATCCAGCGCTGGTTGCCGGCGATCTATAATCATCCTATGCCTTGTTTTATAGGGCTTCAAGTCAATTATGTAAACATATGTGTACTGAACCTGAGCGGTGCACTTAGCCCAAAATGCACCAGATTGAACGGACAGCGCAGGACCGGAAACTTGGACATTTGAGACTCTATCTAGAATTTCTTGGTTCTAAATGGTGCAAAAGAGCGCTATGTAAAGATTTTTTAATCAATCGGCCAAAATCTTGGTTTACAATGCAAAACTTTGATTTTTAAGATTAAGGCCGGGTCATGGAAACATTGGATATCCAAAGCATGAACAGTGCAGTTGAGACGCTGATGCAAAGCGCCAACACGCTGTTTGTGCTTTTAGGCGCGATCATGGTTCTGGCCATGCACGCTGGTTTTGCCTTTTTGGAAGTGGGGACAGTACGTCACAAAAACCAAGTTAACGCGCTGGTCAAGATCATCACCGACTTTGGTGTTTCCACGCTGGCTTACTTTTTTATCGGTTATCAGATCGCCTACGGGTTTGACTTTTTTGCCTCGGCGAGCGCCCTTAGCGAATCCAGCGGCTATGAGCTGGTTAAGTTTTTCTTTTTACTGACCTTTGCTGCCGCGATCCCCGCGATTGTTTCCGGCGGTATCGCTGAGCGCGCACGCTTCTACCCGATGCTGATTGCCTCGGCCTTGATTGTGGCTCTGGTTTATCCGCTGTTTGAGGGCATGATCTGGAACGGCAACTACGGTTATCAAGCTTGGCTTGAGGCCAGTTTCGGCGCGCCATTTCATGACTTCGCCGGATCAGTGGTGGTGCACGGCGTCGGCGGTTGGATCGCTTTTGCTGCGGTGATGCTGCTCGGATCGCGCCGCGGACGCTACCGCGATGGACGTCTGGTGGCATTTGTCCCCTCTAGCGTGCCTTTTTTAGCGCTGGGCGCTTGGGTACTCACGGTCGGCTGGTTTGGCTTCAACGTCATGAGCGCACAAACGCTGGATGGGATCTCAGGATTGGTTGCCGTCAATTCACTCATGGCGATGGTCGGCGGCACCTTGGTTGCCATGATCGCAGGCCGGATTGATCCGGGCTTCATCCATAACGGACCGCTGGCGGGTTTGGTTGCAATTTGCGCTGGATCTGATCTGATGCACCCCATAGGCGCGCTGATTGTAGGCGGAATCGCGGGCGGTCTGTTTGTGGTGGTCTTTACCTATGCGCAAAACCGCTTCGTCAAATTCGATGACGTACTCGGAGTGTGGCCGCTGCACGGTCTTTGTGGTGCTTGGGGCGGGGTCGCAGCGGGTATCTTTGGTTTGGAGGCGCTCGGCGGCATGGGCGGCGTGAGCTTGATCTCGCAGTTGATAGGCACGCTGACAGGGGTTGCGGTCGCACTGATCGGCGGATTCTTGGTTTATGGCGGCGTGAAAGCGATATCAGGCCTCAGATTAACTGAAGAGCAAGAGTTTGAAGGGGCGGATCTCGCCATCCACAAAATCAGCTCAACCAGCGACGACTGAGTCTTGCTCATAGCGACGACTGAGTACTCATTAGTACTTAAATAAAATGCCCACAATTGTGGGCATTTTATGCTTTGAGTTCTGCTCCCAACTGAGCTTCAAACCATGAGGCAAGCTTTGAGAAGTCGGCGCTGCCGGGCGTGTGATAAGCGCTTGCTGACTGCAGGATCTGAGTAATCTGCGATAGCTGATCAAAAGGGCTGTTTGTTTTTTCCGCCAGCTCAAGTGCGATCCGCGCGTCTTTGGCCAGTAAGTCGAGCGCGAAGGTGTTGGGAAACTCTCGGGTCAGCACTCGTGTCGGAATCAGCGCGCTTGACGCCAGGCTTTGACCGCTTGAGGCGTTGATGCAACGCAGAGCTGCTGACAAGTCGATGCCGGATTTTTTCAGTACCCCAAGCCCCTCAAAACACGACCACAGGTTGGCTGCCATGAGCAGGTTGTTGATCGCTTTGACGCTAAAACCGGCTCCGGTTTCCCCGACGCGCTCGATCAGAGCGCTCATGGTTTCAAGCACGGGTTTGACTTGATCCAGTGCATGAGGATCGCCGCCAACCATCATGGTGAGGGTTCCTGCTTTTGCGCCGCTGGTTTGCCCTGACACGGGAGCGTCGAGGTAAGCGATACCGCGCTTGGCGAGCAAGCTGGCGATGGTGGTTGCCTGATCAGGGTGGCCGCTGGTGCAATCGACCCAGATCTGGCGAATCGGGTTGGCATGGGACTCAGTGGTTCGCTGCGCTGTTAGCGAATCGGTGTCAGCCTCACCAGAGCCTGGAGAGTCACCTAAGTGCTGAAGATTACCTTCAATCAGCTCAAGCACCACATCGGTGGTGGGTAAACAGCTGATGATGACACTGGCGCTAAGTGCTTGCTCGAGGCTGACTTTGCGGCTACCAAATTCGGCTTGGTGATCTAAGGCAACCTGAGCGGTGCGGTTATACACCAGCACCTCGCTAAAGTGCTTGGTCAGGTGCGAAGCCATGAGGTAGCCCATGGCCCCCAAACCGATAAAGCTGATATCGGTTAAGCTGAAGTGCTTACGATCTGGATCGCTCATGAGGCTCCCTTTGTTTAAAGCATGCTATCGGCTTAGGTTTTGAAGGTCAGCTTAGCTGCCGCCTTAAAATCGTTAAGATCGCGCCTCTAACCAATCGAGCATCTTCGGCCACAAATTGTCCGCTGCCCAAGTGCTGGACAAGATACCGACATGACCACCGCGGGCAAGCTCAAACTGAGTGTCGGTTGAGCTGGACGCATCAATTATCGCTTTGGCTGAGTCTTCAGTGACGATCGCGTCGGCGGAACCCGCCACCGCGAGCACACTGCAATTGATGTCTTTTAGGTTTAAGAGTTTGCCATGCAGGCGCATCTGCGTTTTAAACAGCTTGTTGTACAGCCAGACATTTTCAGCGACTTCCTTGGTTATCCGTCCCGGGTAGTCGAGCATGGAGAGTAGGAAGTCGGCTTTTGTGGCGTTATCGATCAAAGCGTCGCGGTCGCCTAAATTGGTGAATAACTTGGCGTAACTTTTGACGGTGCCGATCGGGTCGAGGGCTTTAAAAGCGATGGCATTTGTCCAGCCATGAGAGTGGGTGATCTGATCGGGAAGCATGAGCGGGTGCAGACCGGTGCGCTCTTCAAGTTTGCGAAAGCTCTGACCGAGCAGGCGCATGTTGCGGCCCATGACGCCTGAGCGGTGTGCGTCAACTGGCGTCCCAACCAAGATGATGTTTTTCAGGTTGGGATCTTTTGCTGTGCAGGCGTTAAAGAGGCAGAACAGTCCGCCCATGCTCCAGCCATGTAGAGTGTACTGCTCGCTGCTGCTGATGCGCTGCAGGGCTTTGATCATCTTTGAGAGCTTGATGTTGTAATCGCCAAATCCCATATGCGTCTGGCGACGATCAGGCTCACCCCACTCAGTCAGATAGACGTCAAATCCTCGGTTTAGCAGGCTTTGAATCAGTGACTGGCCCTGAAGCAGATCATAGATGCTGGGTCGAACTGCAAGCGGCATGACCAGCAAAATCGGTACTGAGAGTGTGGGTTTTTTAGCGCCTATATAGCGGCGCATCCGGCTTAACCCATCATCAAATACGATCTCAAAAGGCGTCTGCGCCCCCTGAACAAAACTTTTGCGATTAAATACTCGCTGCACCAAATTGCTCGAGCGTTGATTGAAGGCGGCTAGTTTCATGGGGTGAACCTCAAAAAATTTGCCCTAAGTATACCCAGTTACTCGCGCTGGGTTAAACCGGCTCAGGCCGGACTTAGCTTTAAACTCGCCAGTCAAATGCCAACAGATCAGGCGCCTCAATCTGTTAAAATCAGCCGATTTGTTAGGGAGATCGCCATGAGCCGTGAGGATCAAAAGCAGCTACTGAATCAGCGACTTGAAAATTTGTCGCTCGATACCCGTGCGGTGCGCTCAGGTTTTATCGCTTCAAGCGAAGGTGAACACAGCCCGGCTGTCTTTATGACCAGCTCATTTACCTATGCGTCGGCTAGCGACGCTGCCGCGCACTTTAGTGGCAAGGTTAAAGGCAACATCTACTCGCGCTTCACCAACCCAAGCGTGCGTGTGTTTGAAGACAAGCTGGCTAATCTTGAGGGCGGTGAGCGTGCGATCGGCACCGCCTCCGGTATGGGCGCGATCCTCACCATGGGGCTTGCCTACCTTGCGGCCGGTGATCACCTGTTGTCGTCACGCGACTTGTTTGGCTCAACCGTGAGCTTGTTCAACAAGTACTTTAAAAAACTGGGCATCGAAGTCACCTATGTCGATGGCACTGATCTTGATGCATGGCAGGCCGCCATGCAGCCAAACACGAAGCTGTTGTACTGCGAAACCCCAAGTAACCCGCTATCGCAGATCGTGGACGTGCAAAAATTAAGTCAGATCGCAAAAAAAGGCGGAGCATTGCTGGCTGTCGATAACTGCTTTTGTACTCCAGCCTTGCAGCGACCGCTTGAGCTGGGTGCTGATATCGTGATCCACTCGGCAACCAAATACCTAGATGGTCAGGGCAGAGCGGTCGGCGGGGCGCTGGTGGGTTCAAACGAGCTGATGGAGCATGCTTACGGCGTGGTTCGCACCGGAGGCGTATCCATGAGCCCCTTTAACGCTTGGATCTTTGCCAAGGGGCTGGAAACTTTGGGTCTGCGCATGCGCGCGCATGCTGAGGCGGCGCTAAAGATCGCAGAGTGGCTTGAGGCGCAGCCGCAAGTAACCAAGGTTCACTATGCAGGCCTAACTTCCCACCCCGATCACAAGCTGGCAGCAGCTCAGCAAAGCGGCTTTGGCGGGATCATCGGTTTTGAAGTCACCAGCACCAAGCTGGGCTTGGTTGAGGCGGCTTGGCAGGTGATCGATGCCACTGAGGTGCTCTCGATCACTGGAAACCTAGGCGATGTGCGCAGTACCATCACGCACCCGACCACGACAACCCATGGTCGCTTAAGTGATGAGGAGCGCGCGCAAGCTGGTATCAACGATGGCCTGATTCGTCTCTCGGTCGGCCTTGAGTCGGTCGAAGATATCCAGGCAGACTTGGCTCGCGGACTCGCTTTGCTATAGTGTTATATGAAGTTTTAAACACCAACCATCCGGCGTATCACCGCCGCAGGAAATAAGGACACAACATGAATATCCAGATGCTCATGCAGCAAGCCCAAACCATGCAAAAGCAGGTTGAAGCTAAAGTTAAAAAAGCCAAAGAAAGCTTGAGTGACATGGAAGTTAGCTCAGAGTCTGGCGGTGGACTGGTTAAAGTCACCATGAACGGACGCTTCGTGGTCAAAAAAATCTCTATCGATCCTGAGCTACTTGAGGATGACGTCGACATGGTTGAGGACTTAGTGGCAGCTGCAATCAACGATGCGGTGCGTCAGGCGGAAGAGTTGAACGAGAAAACCATGGCGGGCGCGACCGCTGGCATGAACCTGCCACCAGGCATGGGCGGTATGTTTTAAGGGCGATTTATCTTGAAGTTGATCGGCTGGTTTGGTGGCATTTTGCAAGTTTTCCTGACGACACAGGCGGCCTGAAGTGTTGACCCCAAAATTCCACGCCATGGTTCAGGCGCTAAAGGTGTTGCCCGGTGTCGGTCCAAAAACCGCTGCCCGCATGGCAATCGAGCTGATCGAGCGCAAGCCTGAAGCTGGACTTAAGCTGGCAGGCGCGCTGCAAACCGGGATCACCGAGATACAGCACTGCCGGATCTGCCGCAGTTACGCCGACGAAGAGGTGTGCACTATCTGCACCGATCCCAAGCGCGACGAGTCGATGCTGTGCGTGGTGGAGTCGGTGTCCGACGTCATGGCGATCGAGGATAGCGGCGGGTTTCGCGGTCGTTACTTTGTGTTAGGTGGCCACTTATCCCCACTCGATGGAATCGGTATGGAGCAGATCGGCTTGCCGCAGCTCTTTGAGCTGGTTAAAAACAATCAGGCTCTGTCCGAGCTGATCATCGCCACCAACGCGACGGTCGAGGGTCAGGCAACTGCGCACTTTATCCAGCAGCGGGTGCGCCAGATTGCGCTTGCTGAGGTGCTCAGCCTTAAAGTCTCGCGCCTCGCTCAAGGCGTGCCCATGGGCGGCGAGCTTGAGTACATCGATGGGCTCACGCTCTCTCAAGCGCTTAAAGACCGGTTTGAAGCAAAATGACCTACTTGGCAGGCCACGCCCCTAAATCTCAACTTGATCAGCTTGACAGGCTGTCTTATCCGCCAGGCTTGGCAAACGATCTTGATGTGGTTGATGGGGAGCACAGTTGAGCTATTCATCTTCGGTGGGTGATCCGAACTTTCGTGACTTGGCGGAGGTTGAACTGATCCAAAGTGAGTCCAGACTCAACGAGCTCTTGCTCTCCATCAAAGATCTGCGCTTTGAGGCATTTATCGATACTGAATTCATCAAGCGCTCAACCTACTATCCGAAGCTGGGTTTGGTGCAGGTGTTGATTCAGACTGCCCCTACAGAATCTCAGCGGGCAACCGAGCACATGCAGGTTTTTGGTCCCTGGCTAGTCGATCCGCTGAGCTTAGATATCAAGGTCTTATTTGAGACACTGTTGCAAGCGGATCGCTGGATCATGCACGCAAGCGGCGAGGATTTGAGCTTGATCCGCGATCTGTGCCTAACAAAAACCCCGATAGATCAGTATCCGCCTTTAATCGATACGCAGATTTTGCTCAGTTTTTTAGGCTTTGGGCTGCAGATCAGCTATCAAGCGGCGCTTGATCAGTGTTTGGATATTACGATTGCTAAAGCTCAGGCGCTCAGCGACTGGCTGGCTCGCCCCTTAAGCGATGAGCAGCTGACTTATGCAGCGCTCGATGTGCTGCATTTACCCAAACTGCTGAGTCACGCTGAAGAGCATCTCAACAGTGCAGGTCAACTTACGTGGGCGCTTGAGGATTCAAAGCACTATTTTTTAGGGGTCATGAGTGAGCCGGCTGATCACGAGCGCTACTTAGCTCACGCCCACTTTAGTTACTCTCGGCTCGAGCTTGCGCGCCTGCAGCTGATTTGTGCCTATCGCGAAGCGCAAGCGCGCCGGCAAGACTTGCCGCGTCAGCATGTACTGACCCACCAAGCAGTGATCGCGCTGGCACTCAGAAACCCGCAAAAACCAAGCGAGTTGCATAAGTTAAAGGATGTCAGTCCCGCTGAGCGCAAGCGACATGGTGCCGCAATCACCGAGATGCTGGCTGATTTGTCGGACAAGCTCAATGATCAACAATCTAACGCGTGCGTGAACTCAAACCAACAACTGCCTGACAAGATCCCGCCGCCCACAAAACTGCCTAAACCGCTCAGTAAACTGTTCGATGAGCGCCTCAATCAGATTGCTCGCAGCGCAGGGCTAGATGCTCAGTTGTTGATGCGTCGCCGCTGGAAAAACCAGCTGCTGCAGAGCGTCAAACAGTTTGATCCGCAGGCACATTTGCCGGCGGAGTTGCTGGGTTTTCGTGAAAAGCTCATCGCTCTGCCTTTGATAGAGCTGCTGCGCTCTGAACCTAAAGCTTAAGTTTTGCACTGAATCTATAAAAGAGTATCTGAGGGGACTGTGATTGAACCCGGTGCATGAGGTGTGTGCATTTTTCATATGGTTTAAAGCGCACTTTACGCAATCGCAAAAGCAGCCCTCGCCCAAAACCGTTAAGATAAGCCACTGACATAAAAGCTGTTTGAGGCAGGTTGATGCACTGCGACATATATAAGTTTTCCAAAAAATCTGATGTTTACTGTTATATCGCCAGGCCCGGTTTCCCAGACGACGCCGAAGAGCTCGTCGACGCGCTGGAGGTGCTGCCTAAAGAGGTTCGCAACTCACTGGGACGTGCCAGTTTTGTCATGCACTTAGATCTAAGTGAGACGCCTAAACTTGCCCGTGTGGACATCGAAGCGGTTCGACGCAAGCTCGATGAGCAAGGCTACTATCTGCAGTGGCCCCCGCTGCAAGATCCTAGCCCAAGCGCTTAAGGAGCACCCATGGACTTTGTGCTTTATCTGATCCAAATAACCCTAGATCTTTGGGATTTGCTGACGCGGTACTTTAACCCTGAGCTACTGCCCATGGGTGCTTATATCGTTTGCAGTGCGCTGGCGCTAGGACTGTGGTGGTTTGCTTTGAGCCTGGTTCCTGCGCGCTTGCGCAGGCTGCTTTGGGCGGTAGCTGCGGCCGTGCTGATCAGTCCGACAGTGACGGGTGGAGGTAACCCGCAGCTGGCTCCAGCCAACGTTGGGATGCTCTATGGATATGCCACCGATAACGCTTTGCTCTGGCAAACCAATTTGCTGGTCATGGTCTTTGTTTTTTTTGTAGTGTTGCTACTCCAGCAGCTCTGGCTTGAAATTAAGCCTTATCACCAAAAAGTCGCTGCGCGCAAAGTCAGTCAAACAGACAATCTGCCGCTTTAAGCTTAGCCATCAAAACTAAGTGCTGGATCACAAACCGATCTGATAAGGCTGGCTTAGTTACTGCATGAGCAAAATGTCACCCCAGCTTACAGCGCGAAGACTTGGGTTTAGCTCCCTTTTTAGTGGACATAAGGGCTGAGACCGCTCAAGGATCAACAGCGACAAAACTGATTCAATCTTAAGGAATTTACGATGAAAAAATTTGAAAGCACCAAAGACTACATCGTCTCGCCCAGTCTGAAACTGGCCGTAGATGCAGCGATGACTTTAGAAAAACCCCTGCTCATCAAGGGTGAGCCGGGAACAGGTAAGACGCGCTTAGCTGAAGAGCTGGCTGAGAGCTTTGATATGCCGCTGATCACTTGGCACATCAAATCCACGACTAAAGCTCAGCAGGGCCTCTATGAGTACGATGCGGTGTCACGCCTGAGAGACTCACAGTTGGGTGAAGACCGGGTACACGACATCAGCAACTACATCCGTCCGGGCAAACTTTGGGAAGCTTTTACCAGCGAGAAGCGTGCGGTTTTGTTGATCGATGAGATCGACAAGGCTGATTTGGAGTTTCCAAACGATCTGTTGCATGAGCTCGATCGGATGGCATTTTATGTTTATGAAACCGGCGAGATGGTGTCAGCAGAGCAGCGTCCGGTGGTGATCATCACCTCTAACAACGAAAAAGACTTGCCCGACGCCTTTTTGCGTCGCTGCTTTTTCCACTTTTTAGACTTCCCCGACCAAGCCACCATGGAGCAGATCATCCAAGTGCACTTTGGTGACGTCAAAGAGCGCTTAGTGCAAGACGCGCTTAAGGTATTTTTTAAGCTGCGTGAAGTGAAGGGACTTAAAAAAATGCCCTCAACATCTGAGCTCATCGATTGGCTCAAACTACTCATGTCAGACGACATGCCAAGCGACGTGCTCAGCAATCCTGATACCAAGTCAGCGCTGCCGCCGCTGTATGGGGCGCTGCTTAAGAATGAGCAGGACGTGGAGCTGCTTGAGCGCTTGGCCTTTATGACGCGCCGCTAATGCTGATCACGCTGTTTTATACCCTCAGGCGCTATGGACTCAGCGTTACCCCGCGAGAGCTGCTGGATCTGATTGAAGCGCTTGAGAAGGGTGTCGTGTTCGCATCGAGTGAGGAATTTTACTACTTGCTGCGCATGGTCATGGTTAAAGACGAGAAGGACTTTGATAAGTTTGATCGCGCCATGAAGGATTTCTTTGAGGGAATCGAGTCCTTCAATATCGATGACATGCTCGATCAGGTGAACAAGCTGCCCAAAGATTGGCTCAAGCTTGAGCTCGATCCCAAAAACTTAACCGATGAGCAGCGTAAGCTGCTCGATAAGTTTGGTTCTCCTGAAGAGCTGATGAAGGCGCTTGAGGAGCGGCTCAAGGAGCAGCATAAAAAACACCAAGGCGGCAACCGCATGATCGGCACCGGCGGCACCTCGCCCTTTGGTGCTTATGGTGATCACCCAGAAGGGGTGCGTATTGGCGGGCCTGGCGGTAAAAAACAAGCTGCCAAGGTTTGGGAGCAGCGCCGCTATCAGGATTTGGACGACACCCAAAGGCTTGGTTTGCGCCAGACTCAAGCGGCGCTCAGGCGTCTCAGGCGCTTTGCGCGCACTGGGCTGGCTGAAGAGCTTGATCTTGATGCGACGCTGAAAAAAACTGCCTCTAAGGGGATTTTGGATTTGCAGCTCAGACCCGAGCGACGTCGTCAGGTGAAACTCTTGATGTTCTTCGATGTCGGCGGATCCATGGATGCGCACATAGAAGCCTGTGAGCGCCTGTTTTCAGCCGCCAAATCTGAATTCAAAGACCTTAAGTTTTTCTACTTTCATAACTGTGTGTATGAATCGGTTTGGACGGACAACATGCGCAGGCGCTCCTCAAGCACTTTGGTGTTTGATATCTTGCACAAGTACCCCAAAGACTACCGGGTGATCTTTGTGGGTGACGCATCCATGGCGCCTTATGAGGTCACTCATGCTTATGGATCAGTTGAGCACATGAATGAGGAGCCAGGTGGGCTGTGGCTTGAGCGGCTAACCCGCCACTTCAGTGCCAGCGCTTGGCTCAACCCTGAGGAGCAAGATTACTGGAGCTACACGCACTCAATCGAGATCATCCAGAGAATCATGGATAAGCGCATGTATCCACTCACGGTTAAAGGGATTGAGGACATGACGGCTCAATTAGCTAAAGTGCAGTCCTAAATACCAATCTGCACCCATAAAAAAACCACCTTACGGTGGTTTTTTTATGGGTGCGACTATCGATTAAGAATCAGACCTAGGCTTAGGGCTGCTTTTAAAAGTTTTGAAGCCTGATTGCTCAGCACTGCCTTGTGAGCCGCCGCGTGTGTTACCACGGTTCTCACCCCGGTCGTTACCTCGGTTGTCATCTGAGCGAGGTGCGCCCGATCTGGCAGGACCACTGCGCTTACCATCGAAAGGTTTCTTACCAGCATGAGTCGGCTTACCGGTAGCATTGTCATAGCGCTTGGGACCGCGCTCTGACGATGAGTTGGCACCGCCAGCCCCTGCTGGTTTTTTACCTTGATAAGACGAGCGTCTATCAGCTGGCTGGTCGTCCTTAAACGAGCGCTGCGTATCGGAGTAAGAGCGCGGCTGACGCTGAGCTTTATACTTCGAGGTGTTTTGATTGGGGTCGTAGCTTTTGGAGTTGCCAAAGTTGTCATCGACCTTGCCAGGCGCAGCTGATGCACTGGGGCGATCAGAACCACGACTGTCTGAACCAGAGCGACCCTGATATCCAGAAGAGGGTTTGCCTTGGTAGCCAGAGCCCGCAGGTCTTGAGCTGCCGTCCGAGCGGGCAGATGAGGAGTTGGAGTTACCCTTGTAACCACCTTGACCGCGAGAAGGATTGCTAGAGTTGCCCTTGTAACCACCCTCACTGCGAGGAGCAGAGGAGCCTGAGTTGCCTTTGTAGCCACCTTCGCTGCGCCCTGAGCCGCCGCGACTGTCTCTACGTGGTCCATTTGACCCGCTGTTGTTGCGAGGACGGCCGTTTGATCTGCCTTTAGAGCCTTCGCGGCGCACCAGAGGGCGCGACAGTGGGAATTCTTCCAACTCACGCAGCTCAAGCACTTGTTTGATCAAGCGCTCAACCGAGACTAGGCGATCCGTTTCATCGTGAGAAACCAAAGAGATTGCCTGACCCTCTGAGTGTGCCCGGCCGGTACGACCGATACGGTGAACGTAATCAGCTGGGGTGAGTGGCAACTCGTAGTTCACCACGATCGGCAGCTCGTTAATATCAATCCCACGAGCGGCGATATCGGTGGCAGTTAGCACGCGAACGCGACCAATTTTGAAGTCTTTAAGCGCACGAGCACGAGCACCCTGAGATTTGTCAGAGTGAATCGCGCTGGCTTTAAGGCCTGCGTCGCTCAGCTGATCGGCCAGACGGTTGGCACCGTGTTTGGTTTTACAAAAAACCAGTACCTGAGTCCAGTTGTTGGCGCCGATCATGTGAATCAAGGCTTGGTTTTTCTTGCCTGAATCAATCGGAACAACCCACTGAGTAATGTTTTTAGACGTGGTGTCTTGCGGTGCAATGTTGATCTGCTGGGTGTCGGTCATGAAATCACCGGCCAACGCACGAATCTCTGGTGAGAAAGTGGCAGAGAACATCAGGTTCTGACGTTTAGCGGGCATCTTTTTGGTGATGCGCTGGATGTCGTTGATGAAACCCATATCTAACATACGGTCAGCTTCATCAAGCACTAAGTGAGTGACATTTCCCAGCTTCACCGCACCACGAGTTTCCAGATCAAGCAAGCGACCGGGACAGGCGATCAAGATATCGGCGCCGCGACGCATCGCCATCATCTGGGTGTTGATACTCACGCCGCCGTAGGCAACCACGGCCTTAAGGCGAGTTTTCTTACTGAAAGTTTTCACTGCTTCAAAAACTTGCTGCGCTAACTCACGAGTCGGCGTCAGAATCAAAGCATGGCAGTGATTGGGTTTGGCGGCGGGTAAATCCACCAGTTGGCTTAGGATAGGCAAACTAAAGGCAGCGGTTTTACCGGTACCAGTTTGCGCAGCAGCCATGACGTCATGACCTCCCAGGATCATAGGGATCGCCTCTTGCTGGATCTGAGTAGGGGTATCAAAACCCAGCTCAAGAACCGCGTTTAGGATAGGCGATGCGAGGGGGAGCTCATCGAAACGAACAGAGCGAGAAGTCATAGGGAGGCCGTAAAATCAAGAGCGCGTATGGTATATGATCTAAGAGCATAAGTCCATAAGCACTAATTTTGCTTTGGTGCCAGAGTCAGTTTGTGTCAGTTGACGAGCGGTGAACACACCGCCGATGAGCCAATCGCTACCACTGAGCCCAAATCAACTCTATCGAGGTGTTACTAAAACAAATCTGCGCGGCATAAAACTTAAAATGCCGACACTTGCGAACCTAAACCAGCGTCAGAGTAGATCACTCCGGTTCAAGCAAAGTCACGATGCCACGCTCCATCCACTCTACCAGCTTTAGCGCGGAGGTTGATACTAAGCACTCAGCGCCCAGAGATTTACTCTGTGCCAGTTGGCTTAAAAGCTCAAACTCCTGAGAGGAGGCGCAAACCACTTCTTCTTCCGCGCAGTAAACGGCATCTGGAGATAGGGTGATGATGAGTTTAGTTGAGGGTTCTTTAATGAGCAGATAACCAGAGTTTAGTGCTTCCTCAATCTCTTCGGCACTGGCAAGCTCCTCCTCGGGTTCATAGCTAAAGCGTCTGGCGCTGAGCGCCTTAGCTAAAGCCGCTGACCAGTCAGCCTGATCGCTGCGCTGCAGCAGTTCAATCAGCGAATCTTTGATCTGGTTAACCAGATCAGGAGTGAGCGCTGAACCTGAGGTGAGCAAGTTGCTGAACTCCTCGGCATTTTGCATCAAGGGACGTGATAGGGAGTCGCTTGAAGCTAGCTCGCCAAGGGCGTGATCGAGTAGGGTGGCAGCGCTTGGGCTTCGAAGGCCAAAAGATAGGGTCAGGCAGTCATCTACCGCGACGCCGTGGTGGATCTGCCCGGGCGGCACATAGAGCACGTCTCCCGGCTCCAGTACCTGATCGAACACCACCCCGCCAATATCGCTGACCAGATTGATGGGCTGATCTGATCTTAGTGGAGTATCCGGCTGGGTAAAACCGCCTAGCTGCCAGTGGCGCTTACCATGCAGCTGAACTAAAAAAACATCATAAGCATCGAAGTGAGGACCGACCGAGCCACCGGGCGGAGCGTAAGACACCATGATGTCGTCTTGTAGCCAAGTAGGAGCACAAAAGTGCGTCCAAAGCCGGGCGAGCGGCAGCGACCAGTTTTCTAAATTTTGTACCAGTACTGAGCATCGCAGCTCGGGATCGCTCAGGGTTTCATCGAGCAGATCGGGGTCAAGCGGTGAGTGGTGGAGTTGCCAGTTATCTTGCTGATCTTGTATTAATAGTCGGCTGCTCACCGTATCTGCGCAGCACAGATCAAGCACGTCTTCAGGTTCTAGCTCGCCCACCACCTGCGGCAGGCCAGCTTTAATTAAGCAGTGACTTTTACCAAAGGTGGTGTTAAAAAAATCACCCTGATAAAGCAGCTCATACAGAGGACTCAAGCGCTTGATCTGCCAGTTTGAGGCGGGGTATCAGCGGTTATACTTGTTGTCTTCATCATCGCCCAGTGCGTTGTCGATGGACTCTGAGATGGTGTTCAAAAAGTTTTCTTGAACGCTGCGCTCTTCTTGGATTCGCTGGTAAATTTCCTCGCGGTGCACCGCGATGTATTTGGGTGCGTTAACGCCCAGACGCACCTGATTCCCTTTTACGCCGAGCACAGTGACACTAACTTCATCGCCAACCATCAGTGTCTCGCCAATTCGCCGAGTCAAAATCAGCATAAATCACTCCTTATATGCCCATCGGCAGTCTCTATAATTGCCCTACCACCCAGTAGGGTTGTTCTGACAGGGTTAGTAATCATATATAGGTCGTTAATTACTAATGTATTTTTTAATGTACCACGACTGCGACTGCCAGATAGATAGTCGCAGACTAAAATATTTACCCGTTACGCATGAGCTGACGATTCGCCTTCGGTGCGATCTAAGCCAAACGCGGTGTGTAGTTTTTGCACTGCAAGGTCTAGCTGATGATCCACGATCACCACGGAGATCTTGATTTCTGACGTTGAGATCATCTGGATGTTGATCTGGTTTTCAGCCAAGGTCTTGAACATCTTGCTGGCGACACCGGCGTGAGAGCGCATACCGACGCCCACGATAGAGACTTTAACCACGTCCGGATCACTGAACACTTCACGCGCGCCCAATTCAGCGCACACCGCCTCTAAAATCTCGATGGTGCGAGCGCAATCAGAACGATTGACGGTAAAGGTAAAGTCGGTAGTGCCATCGGCGGAGACATTTTGCACGATCATATCGATCTCAATATTTGAGTCGCTGACCGGCGCCAAAATTCGCGAGGCCACACCGGGTTGATCAGGAACGCCGCGTATCACCACTTTGGCTTCATCACGGTTAAAAGCGATTCCCGATATGATGGGTTGTTCCATGTTGTTATCCACCTTGTCTGTGATCAGAGTTCCTACCTGAGTTTTAAATTCTTCGGTGTATTCACCGTCGGCGTCGTTTGTGAAGCTGGAGAGTACGCGCAGCGGGACGCCGTATTTGCCGGCAAACTCAACTGAGCGGATTTGCAGCACCTTGGATCCCAAGCTTGCCATCTCGAGCATCTCTTCAAATGTCACTGTGCTCAGCTTACGGGCTTTAGGGGCTACGCGCGGGTCAGTGGTGTAAACCCCATCGACATCGGTATAGATCTGGCACTCATCGGCCTTGAGCGCCGCAGCCAGTGCGACGCCAGAAGTGTCTGATCCACCGCGACCCAAAGTGGTGATGTCACCCAAGGCATTGATGCCTTGAAAGCCCTGTCTCTTATACACATCTGACGCTGCCGACGAAGAGGATAGTG
>OJBY01000175.1_pt1 | contig 41887 bp, 38 predicted proteins | sample 1591731 | NCBI WGS metagenome assembly OJBY01 (sample SAMN05416837, study PRJEB24817) | seawater metagenome | isolation source: Sea water | place: Canada:Atlantic | collected 2013-07
CACTATCCTCTTCGTCGGCAGCGTCAGATGTGTATAAGAGACAGATCGAAAGGCCAAGGCCGGTGCCTTTTCCTATTCCCTTAGTTGTATAAAACGGCTCGATCGCACGGGCGAGCGTATCCTCGTCCATCCCTTCGCCCTCGTCTTCTATCGCTAGACATACGAACTCGTCTCCATCCTCCGCCACAATGGCTTTGCGACCGCTGATGGTGATGGTGCCTCCATCGGGCATGGCATCGCGCGAATTGACCACCAGGTTTACGATTGCCAGTTCGAGCTGCGTTCGATCGGCGGTGACTGGCGGAAGCTGCAACGGGAAATCCAGGTGGATGGAAATGCCCGGGCCGATCGTGCGTTGGAGCATGTCCGCCATTTCTCGGACCGAAGCCATCAAGTCGACTGCTTCAAGCTCCAGCTCCTGCTTGCGGGCGAAGGCCAACATTCGCTGGGTCAGCGTTGCGCCACGGTCTGCCGCGGTTGTGGCGTTTTCGATGAAACAGCTGGCGTCCCGCCCTTCTGCCAGGCGGCGCTGCGCAATTCTCAGGCTGCTAAGGATCGCAGCGAGGATATTGTTGAAGTCATGCGCCACGCCGCCAGTGAGCTTGCCAATCGCCTCCATCTTCTGTGCCTGGAAGAATTGCTCGCGTGACATCTCGAGCGCCTCCTGCGCATTCTTGCGCTCGGTCAGGTCGCGGGTGATCTTGGTGAACCCTAGCAGCGCGCCGTTATCGTCGCGAATAGGATCAATGACGACATTGGCCCAGAAATGTCCGCCATCCTTGCGCACTCGCCAGCCTTCTGCCTCGAAGCGGCCTTTGGTGACAGCGGTTTCGAGCGCTCGCTTAGGAATACCCGCGTCGACATCCTCCTTGGTATAGAAGCGGGAGAAATGCTCGCCGATAATCTCCTCGGCCTTGTAGCCCTTGAAGCGTTCGGCACCGGCGTTCCAGCTGGAAACATGACCCGTCGGATCGAGCATGTAGATAGCGTAGTCGGTGACGCCCTGCACCAGCAGCCGGAAGCGCTCTTCGCTCTGGCGCAAAGCTTCTTCGGCCTCCCGCCTTTCCGACGTGTCGCGCGTAATCTTGGCGAAGCCGACGTGTTCGCCATCTTCGTCTCGGATTGGATCGATGACCACGTTGGCCCAGAAGCGCGTGCCATCTTTGCGAACTCGCCAGCCTTCCGCCTCGAACCTGCCCTCGTCGCGGGCCGTCGCGAGCGCTACTTGGGGAATGCCGGCTCGGCGGTCTTCTTCGGAGTAGAACCGAGAAAAATGTTCACCGACGATCTCTGCCGTCTCATACCCTTTTAGCTGCTCTGCACCAGTGTTCCAGCTGCTGACGATCCCGTCCCGGTCGAGCATGTAGATGGCATAATCAGTGATGCTCTGAATCAGCAGTTCAGCGCGACCATGAGAGTTGTCCGCTTCGTCCATTAGACCTCTAACCTCCGCCAATATATAATCCGATTCTCGTAGAGTCCCAGCAGGCATTTTAAAAGTCGCCGCCCCCATCACCCGAGCAGCAGTCGCCAGTCTATGGTTACTACTGCGCCGTTAGCGGAACAGCCGCAATTAGGTTCTGACATCTTCATAGCCGCCGCCGGTTTCGACCGCCAATCTCGGCTTCATTAAGCTTGTGCTTACAATCCAACTAGGGTGTCGGGTCCGGCTAGCTTCATAGCGACATGTAAGCAAATTGCCTGCAGTGATGCCCGCCCTCTCGTTAGCGAATGGGCGGGCTCTCTGAATCAAACGAATAGCAAAATTAAGGCAAGGATAGCGAGGGACGCGACCCCGATCACCAAGATTTCGATTTTGCTAAACTTGTCGATATGGTCGGCGCGAAATCTTGCGTAGTCGGCTGGTTGCTTGCTGGCAAGGCTGGCTACTTCAAAAGCGCTCGCTCCTTTCTTGAACCAGCGCTTTAGTTCGCCCAGTTGCTCCTCGCTAACGTCAGGATACGAATTGAGTAACTGCTCGATTTCATCGAAGCGAGCGGAAGGATCGGCTACATCGGCCTTTTGATCACTCATGAGGTATTACCTTATTCTATATGGTCAGATTGCGACCCCGATTTGAGGTCTGATAGATCAGGTAAAGTGTGGAGGCCCTCTCATCGGGGGCACAAGTCGCCAGATAGATTTCAGCGGCGGTCCGGTCTTTCGGGGATCGAACGGCTGGTCGACCAGGAAATCGGTTGCCCGAGATCGAGGAACTGTGACGAGATCTAGCACCGGCGCAGGCTTGGGAACTGGAACCTGCAGCTCCACGCCTTCGCGCTGGGCGAGTATCGCAACTTCGACGGTCGTCGCATCAAATGCTGAACCGCGGTTCTCGATTTCAGCGAATGGAGCGGATGGTGTCGCCTGGCACAGGACAGCAACGAGAACTGATAACAGCCCAAGCCTGAAGACAAATCTGCGAACGCTGAGCCAGGCCATCACTGTTATAGTAATCGGCAAGGCAGCGCTGGGCAAGAACCTCAGCAGGTGAAATCAGCCCGGCTTGCCATCGATGCAGAGAGTATCATCTGGCTCAAGCGAGGTAGAAGAAGATATTCCCTCCAAATATATTAGCGTCTCCGCTTCCTGCTGTGTCATGCCCATTGCTGTGGCATGAGCCATAAGCTGCGGAACAGTGAAAGTTCGATTACTGGATGAACTAATCTCGAAACCACCGCATTTCTCGCTGGCACCCGAGCAAGCTGCCAAAAGAAGCAGTGCAGAAAGGCAGAAACAGCTTCGATTGGTCGACATACTGCCAAGGCTAGCAGGCTCCCCCTCGCGGGTCGACAGCGTTGATTGAGGGCGAATCCGGATCGAACGACCCCATGGCTATCTTCCTCGTCGGGACCGTCCTTCTATTTACGTCCAATCCCGGCGCCTCACCATTTGCCCTAGCACCTGAGTTCGTGGTCCAGATGGTGATGGGCGGCCTGATAGGAGTAGGGACCGGCTTCGCCATGCCCGAGATCCTGAAGAGAGGCGGCTACCGCCAAGGCGGCCTCGCATTCGTGATTTCGATTGCGGCTGCCTTGATCGCATTCGGGGCCGCTGAATTGTTTTTGGGAAACGGCTTCCTCGCGACCTCTCTGGTGGGTCTCGTTGCCGGTAATCGTCACTACGCAGCCAAGCGCACCGTCTCCACCTTTCAGGATGGCATGGCATGGCTTGCCAGGCTGCCATGTTCCTGACCCTGGGGGTTCTGGTGACACCCTCTCATCTGGGTCCGGTTATCGTTCCGGGTCTCGCAATAACGGCCATCCTAATGTTCGTTGCTCGCCTATCAGCGTCTTTGTATGCCTCGCACCTTTCGGGCAGTTCGGCTGGAGGGCAAATGTTCGTATCCTGGGCTGGATTGCGCGGCGCTGTCCCTATCGTATTGGCGACTTTCCCAATTGTCGCGGGCGTGGACGGCGCGTTCGCGAATTTTAACGTGGTCTTTTTCGTCGTTCTTCTGTCCAGCCTTATTCAGGGCTCCACGATAAAATGGGTCGCGAAGAAGCTTGCCATAGCTGAACACGATGACCGCGCATTTTACACGGCGAAGCGACTTGGAGGCTGATCATTGAGGCCATTAGCATCTGTGTGTTTGCTGGGTGTCCTGCTCTCCGGCTGTGCCCCCGAAGGCGATGGCAGCAGAACCGAGGTATCCCAAGTGTGTCCGGTGTCCGAGCCTGAGGTATCTCAGGAGACGGCTGTTCACGAACTTCAGCTGGGCGATCGGGATTATAAGATCCCGGCAGATTACATTCCCTCGATACGTGTCGGCGGCGAGAATGTTTCTGTCCGGATCAAATTTCCTGACTTTGCTGCGGAGATCGTGTTCGACGAGAAGTCTGCGGGAACGTCGGACAAAACCGGGAGGCCAAGGATATTTTCCATCACCGACCGTGACTATCCCAGGATCGATTATTCCGAACGAGCAAATGGTGAAATTGTCGCCTGCCCGATCGGCATGGTGGCGCAATCGGGGTGTGGCACCATCTTCGAATATGCGGGAGTGGAGTGGACGCTGTTACACCCGATAGGACGCCGTGACGAGGTTGAAGGGCTGGTGCGTAAGGCCACACTATCGCTCGAACAACATTCGGAAGAAATATGGCAGGGGGGCCTAAAATGAATAACTCGGGCTAAACACCTGCCTCAAGACCAATAATACTCGCCTTTTCTCAATTCATGCGCGCTTGACGTGCGACCGGATTTTTAGGGTCTACTCCGCACAATGCCCCACCATACGCCGCTCATAGCAACGATCGTCGCCGGACTGGTCGTTGCTTTTGCGATGGGGGCGCTTGCATATCGTCTCCGTGTATCTCCGATCGCAGGCTATCTGTTTGCCGGAGTTCTCATAGGCCCATTCACTCCGGGTTTCGTAGCGGATACCGATCTCGCGGCAGAACTCGCGGAAATCGGCGTAATCTTGCTGATGTTCGGCGTTGGTCTCCATTTTTCGCTGAAGGACCTGCTTTCGGTTCGCAAGATTGCTTTGCCCGGAGCGCTTGCACAGATAGCAGTAGCGACAGCTCTAGGGTTCTTGCTGGCTCGCTATATGGGCTGGACCATATTGGCTGGATTGATTTTCGGCCTTGCACTGTCGGTTGCCAGCACTGTCGTGTTGCTCCGAGCGCTTCAGGCTAGGAATGCGGTGCAGATTGAACGCGGGCGGATCGCGGGCGGATGGCTCATCGTCGAAGACCTTGCGATGGTGATGGCCTTGGTGCTGTTGCCGGTCATCGCGCAAATCATGGAAGGTGGGGGTGGCGGAAGCACCCAAATTGCCGAACTTGTGGGAGTGACTCTCTTGAAAATCGGCGGGTTCATCGCGCTCATGCTCATAGTGGGCAAGCGTCTAATTCCTGCCGGTCTGCATTGGGTAGCCCATACGGGTTCGCGTGAACTTTTCCGGCTTGCTGTGCTCTCTATCGCTCTGGGCGTAGCTTTTGGGGCTGCTTATCTGTTCGATGTTTCTTTCGCCCTTGGAGCATTCTTTGCCGGGATGATCCTAGGGGAATCCCAGCTAAGTCGCCGTGCAGCTGAAGAGACGCTCCCGCTCCGAGACGCGTTTGCTGTCCTGTTTTTCGTTTCGGTCGGCATGCTGTTCGATCCTTCGGTCGTCGTTGACCAACCATGGCCATTGCTTGCGACGGTGGCGATCATCATCTTTGGGAAGTCCATCGTCGCTTACGGAATTGTTCGTGCATTCCGATTTCCGAACGAGACCGCACTTACTGTCTCCGCAAGCCTCGCACAAATCGGCGAATTCTCGTTCATTCTCGCGGGCCTTGGGGTGGGTCTGAACATCTTGCCGCAAGAGGGCAGAGACCTGATACTGGCCGGCGCCATCCTTTCGATCTTCGCCAATCCCTTTATCTTTACCTTGGCCGTATGCCGAGATCCTCTGCGCAAACCATTCTCGGCCGCATCCCCTAACGGTGAAGGCAAGGGTGCAGTGCCAGAGGGCGGTAAAGCGCGCACCGTGCTTGTTGGGTATGGCCGCGTCGGAAAGCTGGTAGCCCAGTCACTTCGCGCGTCTGGCAACTCGCCTTCCGTTGTCGAATATCGAGAAGATATTGTAAAGCAAGCACCTAAGGATCTGCACATTGTTACCGGCAATGCGGCATCAGCGGCTATCCTAGAAGAAGCGGGGCTTCACGAATCGAACCGGTTGGTAATCGCCATTCCTGGCGGCTTCGAAGCAGGTGGGATTGCTCAAATCGCGCGAGAGCTGAAGCCGACAATCGAATTGATTGCCCGGGCACATTCTGACGAGGAAGTTGCCTATCTTACCAAACTCGGAGTGAGACATGTGATAATGGGGGAGCGAGAGATTGCAGCCAAGATGTCGATGCTCCTCAGAGCGTAATCAAAGCGCCCCGGCCTCAATCTTACCAATCCCGGAATGTCTGTTTTTAGGAAATCAAACGAGCATAGTGGATGACCGAAATGAAGGCGCAAAGCAGACGCCTAACTTCTGCCTCCCGAATGTCAGGATTGGGGTTGTTAGCTGAATATCTGATTTCGGAGCCTTATGCCCACATAGCGGTCATAAGCGTGCGAGCCCTCCAACGGTTTACAGCGATTTCGTAACCCATTGAAAGGAAACGGGCCATTTTCATGCGGGTTTACAGCAGAAACCGCAGAACTCCGTGATTGTCGTCAGCTTGGGAAGCTGCTGCTCTCCTACGCGAGTCAGGTTTCAAAAGCAGGCGACCTTAATTCGTGTGGGACTATTTCGGGACTCTGAAGATATTCGCATACTGAAAGAGCGCGCAAAACCGCATACGGACATGCTTGACCAATTCCCAAATCGCGACTAACCGCGCCTTTCCCCGGCTAAGGGGGGCGATTAGCTCAGTTGGTAGAGCATCTCGTTTACACCGAGAGGGTCGGCGGTTCGAGCCCGTCATCGCCCACCAGCGCTTCTGTATTGCAGGCCATTCAACCCAATGGTTCGCTGGCGAAAGCTTCGCTAGCCTCTTATCGACGCCATCGCTAACGCTGCGCCCATGCGCGATGCTTCCATTCTCGTTCTTGCCACGGGCGGCACCATTGCCGGTCAGGCCGGCTCTGCCACCCGCCGCGATTATCGTCCGGGGCAAATCGACATTGGCACCTTCCTGGAAGAATTTGCCGCACTGGATCTTCCTGCTCGCATGGAAGGGAGGCAGATCGCGAATATCGATTCGGCCAATATCGGCCCCGCCATCTGGCGCGATCTGCACGACAATATCTGCGGGGCGATCGCCGATCCGGCCTGTGACGGTGTTATCATCACCCATGGTACGGATACGGCGGAGGAAACCGCCTTCCTGCTCGACCTGACTTTGCCGAGCACCAAGCCTGTCGTGCTGGTGGGCGCGATGCGGCCCGCGGATGCGGTGGGTGCCGATGGCTTGCGCAACTTTGCCAATGCCGTGCGAGCGGCGGCCGATCCCGAGGCGCCGGGGCGCGGCGTGCTGCTGGTGATGGGCGACCAGGTATTGTCTGCCCGCGATGCGCGCAAGGCGAAGACAACAGGCTCCGGCGCGTTCGAAGGGTTTCCACGCGGAGCGGTTGCGTTGGCCAACCCTGCCTCGCTCGACTGGTTGCAGCCGCAGTGGCGGCTTGGGGAAGCGGCACACTGGAACTTTCCAAGCGAATTTCCTGAAGTTCCGATACTCTATGCTTATGCCGGGCAAACCGCCAGAAATGTCACCTGTCTGGTTGAGACAGGCGCAAGGGGCATCGTCCTCGCCGGGCTCGGTGATGGCAATGCGCCCGACGAGGTGCGTGAAGCGCTGGCCGACGCAGCGCGTCAGGGCGTCGTCATCGTACGAGCCACGCGGGTTGATGAAGGCCTCGTGGATCGAGAGCCGCAGGATGATGCCAACGGCTTTGTTGCGGCGCGCGCACTTGGCCCCGCCAAGGCGCGCATTCTCTTGCAGGTTCTGATCGCCAATGGCGTGACAGATCCGGCAACGGTCCAGGAAGCCTTCAGCAAACGCTGATTTGCATCGGCCTCAAATCAACTTTTCGCCATCGCGCCCCAGTTCGGCGAAGTAGCGCGCCATGCCGTCTGCAGCCTTGTCGGACAGACACACGAAAGCACGACGACGATCAGTATCGTCCTCTACTCGATCAAACAGCCCGGCTTCGGTCATCTGGCCGATCCAGCGCAGGGCGGTGGTGGGCGGCACGCCGGACGCGATGCACAGCGATGTTACCGAAACACGCGTATGCTCCACCCGCGCGGCGGTCAGGTCCAGCAGCATGTCCCACGCAGGGTCGGCAAAGAAATCGCCGTCGAAAAATCGCTCGCGCAGCTTTCGTGCGGCGATTATCTGGCGCACCAGCGTGGCACTGGGCAGGGGCGGCTTTGCCCTGCGCTGTGGCGCTTCAAGCAGATGTGACTGGTGCTCCGTCCCTGGCGCACGGTAGCTGTCGACAGGGCTCTCGAAGCGGAAGGCGCTGCTGTCATCGTCTTCCGATGCATCCTGACCCCAGCTTGCGGTGTCCATCCGATCGAGCCGTTCCGCGATCTTGCCCACCTGTTCGGTAAGGCGCAGCAAGGTCAGGCGATCGGTTTCGGACAATTCGCGCAACCGCAGGTTCGGCATTTCTGCCAGGATCCGTCCCAATGCGATCACCCGCTCAGCCCGCCGGGGATCGACGAGGATCTGCGCCCCGCTTTCGGCGCATGCGCCAAACACGTCGTCGAGCCCGCCAACAGACGTGGAAACGATCAGTTTCGCACCGGCATTGGCAACCCGGCTATCGAGCCGCGCCAGTGCCGCCATCGACGCGACATCGGGACGGGGGCAATCGACCAGCGTCAGTTCGCCAAGCGCGCGCACATCACCAGCCAGCAATTCGTCCAGCGTGCCGCTTTCCCTGATGGAAAAGCCCGCCGCTTCCGCATCCTCCTGCATGCCAGCGCGCACATCGGCTGCATCCGTATAGATAGACACGGCGAGCGGCATCCCTGCCGAATCGGCCGCCATCTCATAAGCAAAATCAACCTGTCCCATATTCCTGCTCCCCACGAATCACATGAGAACATGGGTAGAACAAAAGGTGTCTAAGTCAAGAATTGTGGTGTAAGATCAGTCCGCAAAGGGGTCTCGTACGAGGATCGTGTCTTCGCGTTCCGGACTGGTGGACACGCTGGCCACCGGACAATCGATCAGTTCCTCTATCCGGCGGATATATTTGATCGCCTGCGCAGGAAGATCCGCCCAGCTGCGCGCGCCCACGGTGGTGCCTTCCCAGCCTTCAAATTCTTCGTAGATCGGCTCGACCGCGGCTTGTTCCGCTGCATGCGCGGGCAGGTAATCCAGCACCTGGTCCCCCAACCTGTAGCCGGTGCAGATACGAATCGTATCGAACCCGTCGAGCACGTCGATCTTGGTCAGCGCGATGCCGGTGACGCCGGACAGTGCGCAGGTCTGGCGAACCAGCACGGCATCGAACCAGCCGCAGCGCCGCTTGCGCGAAGTAACGGTGCCGAATTCATGCCCGCGCTCGCCCAGCTTCTGGCCGATTTCGTCCTCCAGCTCCGTAGGAAACGGGCCGCTGCCGACGCGCGTGGTGTAGGCCTTGACGATACCCAGCACAAAGCCCGCCGCGCCCGGCCCCATGCCCGATCCGCTGGCAACCGTGCCCGAAACGGTGTTGGAACTGGTGACGAACGGATAAGTCCCGTGGTCCACGTCCAACAGCACGCCTTGTGCGCCTTCGAAAAGGATTTTCGCGCCGGATTTCTTCACCGCATCCAGACGTTTCCACACTGGTTGCGCAAATTGTTGTACGAACGGCGCAATCTCGCGCAATTCTGCCAGCAGTTTTTCGCGATCAACCCCGCCCTGCCCGAAACCGGCGCGCAGGGCATCGTGATGAGCACAAAGGCGATCAAGCTGCGGTTCGATGGCGTCGAGATGCGCGAGATCGCAAACACGGATCGCACGGCGGCCCACTTTGTCCTCGTAAGCCGGGCCGATACCGCGACCGGTGGTGCCGATCTTGCCCTTTCCAGCAGCCGTTTCGCGCAAACCATCCAGATCACGGTGCAGCGGCAGGATCAGTGGGCAATTGTCGGCGATACCGAAGTTTTCCGGACTGATCGAAACGCCCTGCGATTCCAGCTTGGCGATCTCGTCTTTCAAGGCCCAGGGGTCCAGCACCACGCCATTGCCGATCAGGCTGAGCGTGCCGGTGACGATACCGCTGGGCAGCAGGGAGAGCTTGTAGGTCTGATCCCCAACCACCAGCGTATGGCCGGCATTGTGACCGCCCTGAAAGCGCACGACGGCGTCGGCGCGCGATGCCAGCCAGTCGACAATCTTGCCCTTCCCCTCATCGCCCCACTGGGCGCCGATCACGGTGACATTGGCCAATGCACAAATCCTTTTCGAGAAAACCCGCCGCGCCGTAAGCAAAGCTGGCGCAAAGGGCAACTGGCAGGGTGACAAAGTTGACATCGTGACGATTAGGCGGTTTATCACTAACTACCTGATATTAAATACTATAAGCCTAACAAACGAAGTTGACAGTTTCAATCCGCAACAAGTTTATTGGTCAATCGCAAGCACTGTCGGCTCATGCCTAATCCCCGCAGCGTAGGAAACTGTTCGCGAAGGGTGATGGGACCAGAACGTGCAGACTTTCTCCGGATAGATTGCGGGGGACGTCCGTTAGTCAGGCAAAGGAGAATTGCATGACCAATTACCCCACACTTACGCTGAATGACGAACGCCGGATTCCCCAACTGGGTTTCGGCACGTTCCAGATGGATGGAGATACTGCGACAAGGTCTGTGAAAACCGCGCTGGACGTGGGTTACCGGCTGGTCGACACCGCAGCTTTCTACGAAAACGAGGATGGCGTTGGCAAAGGCGTTGGCGACCGGAGTGACATTTTCCTGCAGACGAAAATCTGGAACGAGCGCCACGGCTATGATGAGACGCTGACTGCCTTTGATGAAGGCCTCGAACGACTGGGCCGCGATCATGTCGATATGCTGCTGATCCACTGGCCTTGCCCACAACAGGACAAGTTCGTCGAAACTTGGAAGGCTCTCATCACGCTGCGCGAGGAGGGTAAGGCGAAGTCCATCGGCGTGTCGAACTTTCGCAAGGAAGACCTGAAGCGTATCGTCGAGGAGACCGGCGTCGTGCCCGCGCTTAACCAGATCGAGCTTCACCCTACATTCCAGCAGCGCGAACTGCGCCAGGTCCATGAAGACATGGGCATCGTGACCCAGTGCTGGTCCCCGCTTGGCCAGGGCGAAGGATTGCAACAGGATGTGGTCAAGAAAATCGCCGAGGAGACTGGCAAGTCAGCTTCCGCCGTAATCCTTGCCTGGCACCTGCAACATGGCCTGGCCCCTATTCCGAAAGCCAGCAGCCGCGATCATATCGAAGCGAATTTTGCAGCCTTGCAGTTAAGGCTGAACGAAGATCAGATGGCCGCCGTGGATGCGCTGGACAGCGAAGGTGGCCGCATGGGTCCGCACCCTTCGAAGATCTGCTGAACGAAATCTCGCCGGTTTGCACGCGGGGCGCGATTGGTTGTAACCGATTGCGCCTCTGCTGCAGATTAGTCTGAAAAATATCCTGGGAAAGCCTCTATCGCAATCGTCGCGATGCATTCCCTCGCCGCAATGTTCCCTGCTTTCCGCAATGGCGCAAATTGCTGTCATGGATGAACGCTACTGAAGCCGGCAGGCATAGGCTGAATAAACGGGTTGCGGGCCTAAAGCGCCTTCGCCTTGCCGCTATCCAGCACGTGGCTGCACCCCAGCGCGCGTGCGTCATCGCGCTTGTCCAATGCAGCTACGGTGCGCCAGCCATCTGCGCGCAGGGCATCGGCAACGCCCCGATCATGCCCCAGCGGCAGAAAAAGCTTCTCGCCCAGTTCCTCGCTGGCCTTGGTCGCCTCCACCAATTCTTCCGGATAGAGCGAGAAGCCGGTAGCGGGCTCAAGGCTCTTACCGATGGAATAGGTGCCGCCCCGCCCCAGTTCGCCGCGCACGCCTTCGGCATAAAGGGTGAAGCCGAACCAGCTTTGATATTCAAAACCATGGCGTTCGCTCGGGTCCAGCGTCAGGCGCGCACGACCGTTCAAACGATCCGCAATTCGGCGTAGCCCGTCGATGCGCGTTTCCAGCACCCCCGATGTGTCCAGCGCGGCGAGCTTCTCGGCAGCTTCAGGAAAATCGCCCGTTGCGTGAATAAGCGGGAGGTAATCTGCGCCGCCAGCTTCCACCAGCCCACCGGCATCCTTCGTGTCGAGCTCGCGTCGCACGCGTCTGCGGGCTTCCGCGTCAAGCGGAAAGGGGCCGTCTGCCAGCGTATCGACCAGATCGGGCAAGGTAAAATCGACCGAGATACCAGTCGCTCCGGCCGCTGACAGCGCGGCGATAGCCAGTTCCACGATCTCGCCCGCGGCTTCCACCGTGTCGCGACCGATGAGTTCCGCCCCGACCTGGAGGTTTTCACGCCGCGGTTCGAGGCTATCGCCGCGGATGCGCGCCACTTGTCCGGCATAGCACAGGCGCAGCGGGCGCGGCGCATCGGCAAGGCTGGTGGCAGCGATACGCCCCACCTGCACCGTCATGTCGCTGCGCAGAGCCAGCGTTCTCAGCGATGCAGGATCGGTGAAGCGGAACATATGCCGCGTCATCACGCCGTCCATACGGCGACCCATCGATTGCTCGAACTCGATCAGCGGCGGACGCACACGATCATAGCCGTGCGCGCCCATCGCCTCCAGCATGGCACGTTCGATACGGGTGGCCGCCGCCGCACTTTGCGGCAGGCGGTCCTCCAGCCCTTCGGGCAGCAAGTCCTGCGTGGGATCAGTCATGCGATGTCCCCTAGGGGCGGAATTGTCAGAACGAAAGTGCGCGCACGACCTTTACGCCATCCAGCTTATGGGCCGAATCGATCACATCCTGCGGGATCTTCTGGTCCACGCTCAGCAGGATGATCGCCTCGCCTCCGCTGTCGCGGCGACCCAGGTGGAACGTGCCGATGTTGATATCGTGCTCGCCCATCAGTGCGCCGACGCGGCCGATGAAACCGGGAAGATCCTCGTTCACGATATACAGCATCTCGCCCTTCAGATCGGCTTCGATACCGATGCCGAAGATTTCCACCAGGCGCGGATCGGAATTGCCGAACAGCGTACCTGCGACGGAGCGGTTGCCCTGGCTGGTGGCCACGGTAACGCGCACCAGCGTCTGAAAAGTGCCCTCGCGCTCGTTACGGATTTCGCGCACCTCGATGCCGCGCTCCTTCGCCATGTAAGGTGCGTTCACCATGTTCACGCTTTGCGAATAGCGTTTCATCAAGCCTGCCAGCACCGCCCCCACGATGGGCTTCTGGTTCAGTTCGGCCGCATGACCTTCTGTCTCGATGCTGATCTTGGGCAAATCGCCATGCGCCAGTTGGCCCACCAGAGAGCCCAGGTTCTCGGCCAGGGCCATATAAGGTCGCAGCTTGGGCGCCTCTTCGGCAGAGAGGCTGGGCATGTTGAGCGCATTGGTAACGCCGCCATTGACGAGGTAATCGCTCATCTGCTCCGCAACCTGCAGCGCCACGTTGACCTGAGCCTCCGTCGTGGAGGCGCCCAGGTGCGGGGTGCAGATGAAGTTGGGCGCGTCGAACAACGGGTTCTCCTTGGCCGGTTCCTTCAGGAAAACATCCAGCGCGGCGCCCGCGACCTGGCCGCTTTCCAGCATGTCCTTCAACGCTTCCTCGTCGATCAGGCCGCCGCGTGCGCAGTTGATAATGCGCACACCGGGCTTGGCCCGTTCCAGCCGCTCGCGCGAAAGGATATTGCGCGTCTCGTCTGTCAGCGGCGTATGCAGCGTGATGAAATCGGCCTTCGCCAGCAGCGTGTCGAGGTCCGCCTTCTCCACCCCGATTTCGATGGCGCGTTCGGGGGTCAGGAAGGGATCGTAGGCAACCACTTTCATCTTCAGTCCCAACGCGCGACTGGCGACGATGGCTCCGATATTGCCTGCACCGATCAGACCCAGCGTCTTGCCGGTGACTTCGATACCCATGAAATCCTTCTTCGGCCATTCGCCCGCCTTGGTGCGGATATTGGCATCAGGGATCTGTCGAGCCAGCGCCATCAACATGGCGATGGCGTGTTCGGCGGTGGTGATCGAATTGCCGAACGGCGTGTTCATCACCACCACGCCTTGCGCACTGGCGGCAGCAATATCGACGTTGTCGACGCCGATACCGGCACGGCCGATCACTTTGAGGTTCTTCGCAGCTTCAAGTATTTCTGCCGTCACCGTGGTGGAGGAACGGATAGCGAGGCCATCGTATTCACCGATGCGGGCCTTCAGTTCTTCCGGCGTTTCGCCAGTAATCACGTCGACATCGCAGCCGCGCTCCTCGAAGATACGCGCGGCGTTGGGGTCCATCTTGTCGGAAATGAGGACTTTGGGCTTGGTCATGAAGTGTCTCCGTCATCCCGGATCGTTCCGGGATTAGGGGCCGGTGCGGCCCTGGGGAATCAGGAACGCGGCCTCGGAACTGGTCCGGGGCACCGCGCGAAATTACAGATTGCCGGCTTTGAGCTCTTCGTAAGCCCATTCGATCCACGGCAGCAGGCGCCTGATGTCTTCGGCTTCTACAGAGCCGCCACACCAGATACGCAGGCCCGCAGGGGCATCGCGGTAACCGTTGAAGTCGTAGCCGATGTCCATCTCTTCCAGCTTGGAAGCGATCTTCTTCGGCACGGCGCCTGCCTCTTCTGTAGACAGGCTATCGATGTATTCGCCCTGAAACACCATGCACACGCCGGTGTTGGTCTGCTGGGCGGGATCGGAAACCATGTTGCGCAGCCACGGGGTGGCTTCGATCCAGTCCTTCACGATTTTCGCGTTCGCATCGGCGCGGTCGAACATGGCCTGCTTGCCGCCGATCGACTTCACCCATTCAAGCGCCGAGATATAATCTTCCGTCGCCAGCATCGAAGGCGTGTTGATCGTCGCGCCTTCGAAAATGGCGCGATTGATTGTGTCGCCCTTTTTCAGGCGGAAAAGCTTGGGCAGCGGCCATTCGGGATCGTAGCTTTCGATCCGCTCAACTGCCTTGGGGCTGAGGATCAGCATGCCGTGCTGCGCTTCGCCGCCCAGCACCTTCTGCCAACTATAGGTGGTGGCATCCAGCTTCGCCCAGTCCATCTCCATGGCGAAAACGGCGCTGGTCGCGTCGTTGATGGCCAGACCTTCGCGGCCCTCTGCCAACCAGTCGGTGTTCGCGATCCGCGCGCCCGAAGTCGTGCCGTTCCAGGTGAAGACGACATCGTTTTCCTGCGGGATCTGCGCAAGGTCGGGAATTTCGCCGTAGTTGGCGTCCAGCACCTGCAGGTCTTTCAGTTTCAGCTGTTTGACCGCATCCTGAATCCAGACATTACCGAAGCTTTCCCATGCGGCGACAGTCGCGGGGCGCGCGCCCAACATGGTCCACATCGCGCATTCCAGCGCACCGGTATCGGAACCGGGCATGATTCCGACAAGATAATCGTCGGGAATGCCCAGCAGTTCGCGGGTCAGGTCGATGGCGTATTTCAGCCGGCCCTTGGCATATTTGGATCGGTGCGAGCGGCCCAGCGATTTCAGGTCGAGTTTTTCCGGCGACCAGCCGGGAGGCTTTGCAGTGGGACCGGACGAAAAGAAAGGACGATCCGGACGGAGGTCTGGTTGCTTAGTCATAATTGTATTCTCTCCTTACAGAGAGCTCGCGCGGCGTTGGGACCGCGTGGCCCGCTGGGCGCACTAGAGGCAGGCGCGTTTGAGTCAAACGAATTTGCGGTTTCATGTGTTACCGATTTGACGGGCGGGGATGCAGGGGGTTCCCCGAAACCAGCGGGTGCATTAATGATGTGCAAAGGCGGGGGCTTGCCATGATCGGGGGCATGGAGACGGCGATGAAACTGATTTTGCTGCCCTGTATCGCAGCACTTGCCCTGACGGGGTGTTCGGTCCTGCCGCAAGGGTCTGGCGATAGCCGTGATGGCGGAGCGAGCGGTACCGCCCCGCCATCGGCCGCAACCACGCCACCCCTGTCGCAACGACCGATAGACAGGCAATGCCTTGCCGGACTGGGGCAGGCCGGCGTCCAGTTCGACAGGCTGCCCGATCGCTATCTTGGCGAAGGGTGCAGCAACCTCAACACAGTGCAGATGCATGCCCTGGCAGGAGATAACGGGCGGCTGGAGGTACGCAACCTTGGTCCTGTAACCTGCGCGGTTTCCACCGCGTTCGCCGCTTGGGTGCGCTATGGGGTGGACCGCGCGGCACGGCAGGTGTTCGGATCATCGCTGGCCAGCATTCAGACGATGGGCAGCTTCAACTGCCGCAATGTCGCCGGAACATCGCGCCGGTCCGCCCATGCCAGCGCCGATGCGATAGACGTCGGCGGCTTCGTGCTGGCGGATGGACGGCGTATCAGCGTGGCGGATGGCTGGTCCGGCAGCAGGCAGGAACGTGAATTCCTGCGTCTCGTGCAGCGTAGCGCCTGCCGCCGTTTCGACACCGTGCTCAGCCCCGATTACAACGCGGCCCACCGCGATCACATACATCTTGAAGGTGTGATCGAAGGCAATTCCTATTGTCGGTAAGGAGGCGCAGACACCGGTGCCATTCTGGCTACGCTTCCTTCGCTTCCTTGGCTTCCCTCGTCTCCCGGTAGCTTGCCTCTATCCGCAACCGAACGGCCTCCGCAGCATGGTTCGCGCCCAGCTTATCCATCATATTGGCGCGGTGAATTTCCACGGTACGCGGAATGATCTCCAGGTTGCGTGCAATGGCCTTGTTTGAACATCCCTCGCTCAGCCAGTCGAGCACTTCGCGCTCTCGGCGCGAAAGCGTTTCGATGCGGCTACGCGCCTCGATAAGCCGGCGGCGGGCGTCAGCATGGCGACCGGCGTCCGAATCGACATGCGCGATCATGCGCCGGAATTCGTCGGGCGTCAGCGGCAATTGCAGGAAATCCAGCGCTCCAGCCTGAATGGCCTCCACCACCTCGTCTACCCCTGGTTCTGACTTGGCAGCCACCAGAGGTATCCAGATGCCTGCCCCGGCCAGTTCATCCAGCAATTCGGCGATACCGTTTCCAGAACCCCTTCACTGGCAATTATGACCCCGGAGCGCGGTGGTCTGTCGATCAGTTCAACCAGATCGGAATAGACTTCCGCGTGGTGTCCCATCGACAAAATGAGGCGGGACTGTTCAGCCCGGGTCCGGCTGTTACCGCCGACGATATGAATTGAGATACGCTGTTCCATAGCGCAGTTTCTGCGCAGAAAACCCTATGCGGACCAATCCGTATTACTTCGCATTTGAACCTATAAGCCGCTGATCTACAGGTAAGAGTTCGGAATTCCACGGGAAAAAGACCATCCGATCCGGATGTTTCCTATGCAATCGCCTCGGCTCGGGAAACCGCCTGCCATCCGTTTCCACCCTTATCCGTAGTCTTGCTACGTAGTTTGTCCTAGGTCGTCTCGTCGGGCTGGTAGAAGCTGTAGTCGGGCAATGAGTGGAATGCACTGCGCAGCGCCTCGCTCCAGCTATCACTGATCGCCGTGAAATAGGGGTCGGTGTTTTCGATGCGTCGCTCATGCGTGGGTGCGAAGCTGTCCCGTTCGATCACCATCAGATCCAGCGGCAGACCGACCGAAAGATTGGCCTTGAGCGTGGAATCGAAGCTGACCATCAGCAGCTTGACTGCATCTTCGAAACTCATTGTGCGGTCATAACCGCGGATGATGATGGGACGCCCGTATTTGGTCTCTCCGATCTGGAAAAACGGCGTATCGAAGCTCGCCTCGATGAAATTGCCTTCGGGATAGATCATGAACAGGCGCGGTTCCATGCCCTTGATCTGTCCGGCAAGAATGATCGAAGCGGTGAACCGTCCCTTGCCGCGCGCGCCATTGTCGGTCTGCGTCTCGGCGATCACCTCTCGCAGCAGCTTGCCGGTTTCACTGGCGACCTGGAACATGGTGCTGAGTTCCATCAGCGAATTCTGCCGCTCCGACGGGGCCTTTGTCCGTTCTTCCAGGCGGCTTATCACCGCTTGCGTGGTGGCAAGGTTGCCTGCGGTCATCAGGGTGATGACCCTGTCTCCCGGCACCGACCAGTGGAACATCTTGCGAAATACCGAGATATTGTCGACGCCCGAATTGGTGCGGGTGTCGCTCATCAGGACGAGGCCCTTGTCGAGCACCATTCCTACACAATAAGTCATTGTTGCTGTTGTTCTTCCATTTGCTGTTCCACGGCCAGATCGACCGAAAGGTCTTCCGTTACCGCACCAAAGCTGATGCCCGTGATCGGCGCCGCATCGCGATAGTCGCGACCGGTTGCCACGCGCACATAGCGCGGATCGGGGCTTATGCCATTGGAGATATCGAAGCCGACCCAGCCCAGGCCCTGTACATAGGCCTCTGCCCAGGCGTGACTGGCTTCCTGTTCGATCCGGTCGTTCATCATCAGATACCCGCTGACGTAGCGTGCAGGAATGTCCAGCGAACGCGCCGCCGCGATGAAGATATGCGCATGATCCTGGCACACGCCGACGCCTTCGGTAGCAGCCTCCTCGCCAGTTGTGGCTACGCCGGTGCTGCCGGTGCCGTAGGTCACCTTATTGCGAATAACGTCCGAAAGATTGTGCAGCGTGCCGACCATGCCTTCCTCACTGCGCTCGACCTGCGCGATCAGCGCCTTGATCTTCGGGCCGGGACGGGTGAGATCGGTCTGACTGAGGAACGCCCAGAGCGGCAGATGACCCGAATGCTGGCCGATAACCCCGGCGTGATCCTGAGTGTCCACCTTGCCCGAACATGATACCACGACCTCGGTCACACCCTCCTCCACTGCCGCGAGCGTGACGTGGTTGAAGTTCTGATCATCGTAGGTCAGCTGTTCGTGCGCGCCTTCGAATTCCATGTTCCATTCGACGATTTTCTGGCCCTGCGTTTCCTTCGGGGTCAGACGCAACCGCTGGATGCCGTGCGCCACGGGAGATGCAAAGCGATATTTGGTGGTATGGCGGATAGAGAGGCGCATGGTGTTTTCCCGTCAGGCGACGAAGCGATAATCCTCGGCAATGGCACCGGCCAGCCTCTGGTTATCGGCAATGAATTCCAGCAGGAACTGGTGCAGTCCCTGATCGAAGATGTCTTCCACCTTCTTGCCGGTGAGACGCAAATCGGCTTCTCGCATGGCAGAGTGGCACGTGCCTTCGCTGCCATGAACCTGCGCAAGTTCGGTCAGGTTCTCGCGCATTTCGCAATAGCAGAACACAAGGCTGCGAGGGAAGCGTCCGTCCAGGATCAGGAAGTCCGCGATCGAACGCGCATCCATCCGTCCGGCGTTCAGCCAGCGATAGGCGCGCTCTGCCGAAAGCGAGCGCAGGACATTGTCCCATTGTCCGGTATCCAGTGGCGTACCCACGTAGGATAGCGAAGGCAGCAGAAGGTAATACTTCACGTCGAGAATACGCGCGGTGTTGTCCGCCCGCTCCAGAAACGTGCCGAGACGCGAGAAGCTGTAGGTCTCGTTACGCAGCATAGAGCCATGCGAGGCGCCGCGCGCCAGGGTGCTGCCGCGACGGATAGCGCCCAGCGCCATGTTGAGATTGGAATTGCGTACCGGCCGGGCCAGCAACTCGCGCATGGTCATCCAGCCTTCGTTGACCGCTTCCCAAACCTCTCCCGTAATGGCGGAACGGCAGGCGCGGGCATTCGTGCGCGCGTTCTCAACCATGGAGAAAACACTTTCGGAATTGTCCTTCGACCGCAGAACGAAGTCGCACACGTGCGCGCCATCGTAATCGTCATGATGTTCCTCGTAGGCCTGGCGATGGCCGAGAGTGGTAAGGATGGATTTCCATTCCTGGTCGGCCATGTCCTGCCCGCGGGTCAGCGCCATGCGCTGTCCGGCGGCCAGCAAACGGGCCGTGTTCTCGGCCCGTTCAAGATAGCGGTACATCCAGAAAATTCCGTGGGCGACGCGTCCCAGCATTACAGTGTCTCTCCGCCCAGCATCAATCTTCCAGTACCCAGCTATCCTTCGTGCCGCCGCCCTGGCTGGAATTCACCACCAGCGAGCCCTTCTTCAGCGCCACGCGCGTAAGACCACCGGGCGTGATATCCACGCCATCGGGCGAGCACAGGACGAAAGGCCGCAGATCGACATGGCGCGGTGCCAGCCCCTTCTTGGTGAAGATGGGACAGGTCGAGAGCGCCAGCGTAGGCTGCGCGATGTAATTCTCCGGCCGCGCTTCCAACTTTGCGCGAAATTCTCTCAGCTCTTTCTTCGAAGAGGTGGGGCCGATCAGCATGCCATAGCCGCCCGACCCGTGGACTTCCTTCACCACCAGTTCGCCCAGATTATCCAGCACATATTTCAGCGAATCCGGATCGGCGCAGCGGAAGGTTTCCACGTTGGGCAACAACGGCTTCTCGCCGGTATAAAACTCCACGATCTCGGGCATGAAGGAATAGATGGCCTTGTCGTCGGCAACCCCCGTGCCCGGCGCATTGGCGATGGTGACATTGCCTGCACGGTACACGTCCATCACGCCGGGAATGCCCAGCACGCTGTCGCGATTGAAGGTGAGCGGATCGAGGTATTCGTCGTCCACGCGGCGGTAGATCACATCGACCGGGCGAAAGCCCACCGTGGTGCGCATGTGCACCTTGCCGTCGACCACGCGAAGGTCGCTGCCTTCGACAAGTTCTGCGCCCATCTGGTCTGCCAGAAAAGCGTGTTCGTAATAGGCTGAATTGTAGATACCCGGCGTCAACACGGCGATGCTGGGCTTGTCGCTCGCCCCTTCGGGCGCGCAGGCTGCCAGGCTTTTCGCCAGTCGCCGGGGATAATCGGAAACGTCGCTCACCTTCACCTTGCTGAACAGCTCGGGGAACATGGCCATCATCGTTTCGCGGTTTTCCAGCATGTAGGATACGCCGCTGGGCGTGCGGGCATTGTCTTCCAACACCATGAATTCATCCGGCCCTGTGCGAACAAGGTCGATCCCGACGATATGGGTGTAGACGCCGCCGGGCGGGGTGAAGCCGACCATTTCGGCCAGCCACGCGGCGTTGTCACGAAACAGGCGTTCGGGCAGGCGGCCGGAGCGGATTATTTCCTGCCGATGGTAGAGATCGTGCATGAAGGCATTGAGCGCTCTCACCCGCTGTTCGATACCGCGTGACAGGCGGCGCCATTCGCCACCTGAGATGATGCGCGGCACCATGTCGAAGGGGATCAGCCGTTCCTCGGCGTCGTCCTCTCCATACACGTTGAAGGTAATGCCGGTCTTGCGAAAGAAGCTCTCCGCCTCGAAGGCCTTGCGGCGCATCCAGCCATCGTTCTGGCCGGAGAGCCATTCGTCATAACCGCGATAAGCCTCTCGCACGGACCCATCGGGCTTATGCATTTCGTCGAAATTGGCCGGCTCGGTCGCGGTCACTCAAGTCCCCTTGCTGTGCTGGTTTCAGCGCTGATCTCAGCTGGTTTCGCACATGCAGCATGCGCGAAGCCCGTATATAAAGCAAAGCCTGATTAGCGTTTCAGTTCCTCCGCAAGCGCAAGGATCGCCTCGCTGGAGTAACAAAACCCCATGTGCGAGCAGCGCAAGGCCATTGCCCGGTCCCGCTCCTCAGGACGTCCGCACGCACTGCGGCGCGAGATGGCCCCGTCGCGCGGGCTCCAGAACGCCACGGTTTCGACGGGCGGCTTTTGCGCCACGTCAGCCTTTACCGGCGGCTCTTCCACGTGATGGCCCGCCACCGCCTGATAGATGCGCCAAACGTTATTGGAATAGGGAGTGTGACTGAAAGGCGTGCCCATGGTGATGACCTTGGCAACACAGCCGGGCTCCATCTTGGCCACTTCGCGCGCAAAAATTCCGCCTAGGCTCCAGCCGATCAATACGACATCCTGGCCATAACGCTGCTTCACGCTACACACGCGCTGCGCCAGTTGCTCGAAATTTTCAGCGGTAGGCCCAAAATTGGAGCCCAGACCCCAGCGCTTCACCGTATGGCCTGCCCGTTCCAGCTCCCTCGCCATGCGTTTCATGCTCTGCGGGTTGGCAGCGAAGCCCGGCAGCAGGATCACGACGCGGGGATGTACCGCCCGCTCTATCGGCAGCGGAGCTTTGAACAGGCGAAATGCAGGAGCGAAAAGCTCAGCAACTTCCGCAGCAAGAAAGCGCAATGGAGGGGTATGTGCATTTGGCGGCGCCTCGCCTCTTAGAAGATCAAACCGGCGTCGCAGCGCAGTACCAGCGCCGCGCACGGCATTGGCGACACCGCGCAGGGTATCAACAATGCGGCCGGGAACCGGCGAAAGGATCGAAACGACAGAAGACATTGGCACCAGTGTAACAGAACAGACCTGTTACACGGTGAACGCATTGAACAGTCAAGGTTTCCGACATCCGCCGCGTCGCAGCGCGCTGGATCAGCCGCAATCGCCGGTGCGTTCGGTCTGAACCTGCAGCACGATGTTGGCATCGCCCTGTCCGGGAATCGGCTGGGTAAAGCCCATTTCCATATCGGATGCGGTGTCGCTGGTCGTGCCAGCCATGGTGATGCGGCCCTGCGGCCCGTCCTCGGCATCGCATGTCATCGCGAGATCGATATTGCCATCGTTGGCGGACAGGCGCGAGATGGCACAGCTGTTATCGGTCATGGCCGAAATCCAGGCTTCCCGGTCCATCGCCTCTGTCACGCAGAAACTGGTCTGCTCCTGCGCGCCTTCGTCAAATGCTGCCTCTAAAGCGGCCATGTCCTGCACCTGGCCGGCGACCATTTCGAAAGATACCAGCTCGTAACTGGCGCTGTATTCGCCCGGTTGCGGCATGATGCCATTGTCTTCGCCCTGCGCCAGAACCTCATCCATGGAGAGGGCCTCGTCGGTCAGTTCCTCATCCGCGTTGTCACAGGCGGCAAGGGCAAGGCCGGCAAGCAGCGGCAGGCAATGGATCAGACGCATGGTATTTCCCTGTGTTCTGCTGGCAGAGTTCTTTTGCCAGTTCAGGCTCAAGATTACCAAGCCACGCGGCCCGTGCCAATCGCAGGGAGAGCATATAAGGGCCGCCGTCCCATTTCAGGTCAGGCAGCCCCGAACATGCTTAACCGGCATCGTCAGTGCAATCGCCCACGCGTTCAGAAAGGGTGCGCATGACAATGCGCATCTGTCCGTCGGCAGACGGGTTCTGCATGTCCATCGTCACGGTCATATCCTGTGAAGTCTCACTGATGGTGCCGCCGAACGCCATCGTGCCGGTAGCGCCTTCCCCATCGTCGCAGGCCATGGTGGCATCCAGGTTGTTGCCCGACACGGCAAAGTCGGTGAACTGGCACTCGTCCGAACCCTGCTGAAGGTTTTCGAGGAATTCGCGATATCCCTCGTCGGCCTCTTCCTGCGTCATGCAGAACGTGCGTTCCTGCGTGGCGCCCTGCTCCATGATGCCGCGCATCATTTGCAATTCGTCATCCGAAGCGCCGGGGATTTCCAGTTCCACCAGTTCGCCGCTGGTGCGGTACTGGCCGGGCTGCGGCTTGGGCAGATCCTGCGTCGCTGCCTCGATCTGGGCGGGATCGGAAGGATCATCCACCGTTCCGGATTCGCCGCAAGCTGTCAGCGTGAGGGTAGAGGCGGCGAAAAGCATCGCTGTGTATTTCATCGAGTGGAATTCCTTTTACTTTCGATCACGCCATAGGCTGAAGGTTCGCAGGCAGTTGAGCAAGCGGCAATTCAATCCCATATGCACGCCCATGGCCGAACTCATCATCAGGCGCGGACTTGAAGAACCCGATACTTCGGGCGAATTCACCCCGCACAAGCCCGCCCGTCCCGAAAAATCGAAAGAGCAGAAACCGTTCAAGCTGGTTTCCGAATACGAGCCTGCTGGCGACCAGCCCACCGCCATCGCGGAACTGGCGGGTGCGGCAAAGGAAGACGAGCAGACGCAGGTGCTGCTGGGCGTTACCGGCAGCGGCAAGACCTTCACCATGGCCAAGGTGGTGGAACAGTTGCAGCGCCCGGCCCTTGTGCTGGCACCCAACAAGATCCTGGCAGCCCAGCTATACGGCGAGTTCAAGAGCTTCTTCCCCGAGAACGCAGTCGAGTATTTTGTCAGCTACTACGATTACTACCAGCCCGAAGCCTACGTGCCCCGCTCGGACACCTATATCGAGAAGGAATCGAGCGTAAACGAGGCGATCGACCGGATGCGCCATTCCGCCACCCGCGCCCTGCTGGAGCGCGACGACGTACTGATCGTGGCCTCTGTCTCCTGCCTCTACGGCATCGGTTCGGTCGAGACCTATTCGGCGATGGTTTTCGATATCAAGGCTGGCGACACGGTTGATCAGCGCGAACTGATCCGAAAGCTGGTAGCGCTGCAATACAAGCGCAACGACACCGCCTTTGCGCGCGGCTGTTTCCGCGTGCGGGGAGACAACCTGGAGATCTTCCCCAGCCACCTCGAAGATACCGCCTGGCGCATCAGTTTCTTCGGCGACGAGATTGAGGATATTGCCGAGTTCGATCCCCTCACCGGCAAGAAGGGGGAGAACCTTGGCAAGGTGCGTGTCTACGCCAACAGCCACTACGTGACCCCCGGCCCGACGATGAAACAGGCGAGCGAGGCTATCAAGTTCGAGCTGACCGAGCGACTGAAGGAACTGCACGAGGAAGGCCGGCTGCTGGAAGCACAGCGACTGGAACAGCGCACCAATTTCGACCTCGAAATGATCGCCGCCACCGGCAGCTGCAATGGTATCGAGAACTACAGCCGCTTCCTGACCGGCCGCCTGCCCGGCGAACCGCCGCCAACATTGTTCGAGTACCTGCCCGAGAACGCATTGCTGTTCGTCGATGAAAGCCACCAGACCATTCCGCAGATCGGGGCGATGGCCAAGGGGGACCATCGGCGCAAGATCACGCTGGCTGAATACGGTTTTCGCCTGCCAAGCTGTATCGACAACCGCCCCTTACGCTTCAACGAATGGGATGCGATGCGCCCGCAGACCGTGGCCGTGTCCGCCACGCCAGGATCGTGGGAACTGGAACAGACCGGCGGCGTGTTTGCAGAGCAAGTGATCCGCCCCACCGGCCTGATCGACCCGCCCGTGGAAATCCGTCCCGTGGAAGACCAGGTGCAGGATTGCATCGCGGAAGCCAAGGCCGTCGCGCAGAAGGGCTATCGCACACTCGTCACCACGCTGACCAAGCGCATGGCTGAAGATCTGACCGAGTTCATGCACGAACAGGGCGTGCGTGTGCGCTACATGCACTCCGACGTGGAGACGCTGGAGCGCATCGAGCTAATCCGCGATCTGCGGCTTGGCGTGTATGACGTGCTGATCGGTATCAACCTGCTGCGCGAAGGCCTCGACATTCCCGAATGCGGACTGGTGGCGATATTGGATGCGGACAAGGAGGGCTTCCTGCGATCCGAAACCTCGCTGATCCAGACCATCGGTCGCGCCGCGCGCAACGTGGACGGCAAGGTCATCCTGTATGCCGACCGCATCACCGGCAGCATGGAGCGGGCGATGGCGGAAACCGACCGTCGCCGCGAAAAGCAGCGTGAATACAATGCCGAACACGGCATCACGCCAACCACGATCAAGCGCAACATCCAGGATATCGTGGCGCACACCGCTGCGCAGGATGGCGTTACCGTGGGTACCGGCGATGACGAGGTGAACAACCTCGTGGGTCACAACCTGCGCGCATATATCGAGGATCTGGAGAAGCGCATGCGCAATGCTGCCGCCGATCTGGAGTTCGAAGAAGCTGGCCGCCTGCGGGATGAAATCCGCCGGCTGGAGGCGGACGAACTGGGTATTCCTGACGAACAGAAGAAAGCGCCGGTCGTGGGACGTTCCAACGAGGGCAAGCCCGGCACGCGCAAGCTGCGCTACGGCAAAACGCAGCGCAAGTTCGGGAAATGATCGGTAGGCAGGACGGGCCGATCGCCCGATGTCGGATGATCCCCAGACTATGGCATGGCCATGCTTGATTGCGGGCTATCGAGGTGATTAGCGCAATGCCCATGCGTTTTACCGTGACATTGCTACTGGGTTTACTCGCTGGTTGCGAACGGCAGGCCCCTGCGCCGTCGGAGGATGCCGTGCAGCGCGTCGCCATCGAGAGTGCAAATCAGAGGCAGGCAACCGCCGAACTTTCACCCGATACCAGCGCGGCGGATTGGCAGGTGGCGGATAATGGGCAGGCGATACACTTTGGCGATATCGACGAACCGCCTCTCCTGACGCTGGGTTGTGACGTAAGCAAAGTGCCGCCCGAGTTTGTTATCATCCGTCACGCGAAGGCCTATCCGGGACAGGGCGCTTTGTTTCCGGTGATCGGGAATGGCATCAACGCCCGCTTCCCCGTCGATGCCGTGCTGGCGGATGGCGAATGGCATTGGGAAGCGCGCCTGCCCGCCGACGATCCGCAGCTCGAGGTGTTCTCCGGCATACGCGACATAATCGCTACCCTGCCGGGACGCGGCACGCTGGAAATCGGCGGGGGCAGGATGACGGGCGAGTTCCTGGAATGGTGTCGCGCAGGCGGCCTACCGGAGCAGGCAGTCACCGAACCGCCGCAAACCAGCGAAGACTAGTTCGAGCCTTTCGCCAGATCGACGAGGGTTTCCGGCGTCAGGACCTGTGGCAATTGCCGCCCTTCTCCGCCTCCCGGATACCAGACGTACAACGGTACGCCCGCGACCTGCCACTCTTCCAGATAACGCGTGATTTCGGGGTCAGCCTGCGTCCAGTCGCCGCGCATCGCGATGACGCCCGCCTCCGAGAAAGCCTCGCGGGTGGCTTCGCGTTCGATGGCAACCTGCTCGTTCACCTTGCAGGTTAGGCACCAATCGGCAGTGAACCACACGAACACCGGCTGGCCCGTCGCGCGGGCATCAATCAGTGCATTCTCGGAATAGGCGACGGGTTTCAGAACACTTTCGCTGTCGGCGACCTGTTCCTCTGCGCGGAAGGGCAGGGAGGCTGCGAAATACAGCGCGGTGGCCACGGCGATCAGCGTGACCAACCGGTTGCCATTACGGCGCGCCGCCAGCGCCACCACGGGCAATATGGCGAGCGCCAGCGCCGCAAAGGCGAAGCTCGTTCCGCCAAGTCGCCACGCAAGCCACACCAGCGCAAGCGCCGTCAGCCCCATCGGGATTGCCAGAACTTTGCGGAAAGTGTTCATCCACGCACCGGGCCTTGGCAGCAGGCGTCGCAAGGCAGGCACGAAACCCAGCAGCAGGAACGGCAGGGCCAGCCCCAACCCAAGCGCCGCGAACAGCAACAGTGCATGCGCGGGCGGAAGCAGCAAGGCGGCCCCCAATGCCGCCGCCATGAACGGCCCCGTGCATGGCGTGGCGACCACGGCGGCGAGCAAGCCTGTGGCAAATGCTCCCCCTTCCTCGCGCGTACGAATGGGCATGGAGGGTATCTGGAACAGCCCAGCGAAATTGGCGGTAATCAGCGTCGCCAGCACCAGCAGGGCGGCCACCACCAGCGGCTCCTGCAACTGGAAAGCCCAGCCGATCTGGGCCCCGCCTGCCCGCAAGGCCAGCAACAGCGCACCCAGCGCGAGGCAGGCGAGCACCACGCCCGCCGTATAGGCAAGCCCCTCGATCCGCGCCTGCCGCTCCTCACCCCCGGCACGGGCCAGGGTCAGTGCCTTCAGGCTCAGGATGGGAAAGACGCAGGGCATCAGGTTCAGCAACAAGCCGCCCAGCAGTGCGCCGCCCAGCAATACGAGCAGCGGCGTTTGCATGGCACGCGGGCCGATGCGGGTACCGCCGGTGGGAACTCTTCCAAGCCGGGCCGAAAAGCTCACGCCCTGATCCTCGTCGCCAAATGCAAGAAGACCGGTGACGACGCTTGGAGCATAGCGCAGTCCGCTACGCGCAACCTCGACGATCAACTGGTCGCCAAGTCGAGAGAATTGTTGTTCTGCATTATAATCGACGACGTCCGATTGCTCGAAGAACACGTGAGGATCGGTTAGCTCCACAGATTCAGGGAGCGGAATCGCAATGCGGACACTATCTTCCCGAAAGGCAACCCTTCCCCGACTAAGCAAGGGCGGCGGAATGGCTGCGCGGTGTTCGTCGAACTGCGCCGCCAGTTCAGGCGTCTTCTGCGGGAAGCGCAGTGTCAGCGTGGCGCGCTCCGGCACACAGAGCCGGTCCGAACAGGCAAGCCACTGGGCATCCACCATAATCGGGGCGATGTTGGCGACGGCAGCACTTTGCGGCACCTCTATCGGCACCAGCACCGCGTAAGGTTCCTTGTAGACGTGGTTTATCAGGCCCAGCAGCTCTAGTTCCTGCGGCACCGGATATTGCGGTTCGCCTGCCTCCCAGCCATCGGGCAATCGCCATTCCAGCCGCATCCCCGCGCCCGCGTCGCCGGGATTGGCCCAGTATCCGTGCCAGCCGTTTTGCGGGCGAAATCGCAGCGCAACCGTTAGCGTTTCTCCGGGAACGGGTGCGCTTTCGGCCACCAGATCGGCGGCGATATAGTTTTCCCGCTGCGCAGAGGCGGGCGCGGTAAGCATCGCGGCCAGCAGGATGCCAAGGCCGATTAGATACCGGAAATAGTTCAGGGTGCTTGCCTGCATATCGCGGGACAACTAGGAGCGGATGTCATGGCGGACAAGTTGAATCCAAGGCGCGATCTCATGATTCTCGGCGGCGGCCTCGTCGGCATGACGCTGGCCCTTGCAGCGGCGAAGAAGGGCATCTCCAGCCACGTGGTGGACCGGGCGGACCCGGCGGAACTGACCGCCGAAGGCTTCGATGCGCGCGCATCCGCCATTTCCACCGCAAGCTGGAACCTGTTCACAAACATCGGCCTGGCAGACGCGCTGGAGCCGCACGGCTGCGCCATATCCTCCATCGCCGTTACAGACGGAATGAAGCCCGGTCGCATCGATTTCCAGCCCGAGCCGCACGAAGGCACATTGGGCCGCATGTTCGCCAATCGCCAACTTCGCCTCTCGCTGTTCGAGGCAGCAAAAGACCAGCCGCTGATCGCGTGGCATTCCAAGGCGAACGTGGTGGACCGCCAGCGCGGCGAGCACGGCGTTTCGGTAACGCTGGAAGATGGCACCATGCTGGAGGCCAGCCTGATGTGCGCCGCCGAAGGGCGCGGCTCCCCCACGCGCAAGGAAGCAGGCTTCACCATGGCGCAGTGGGACTACAGCCACCGCGCGATCATTGCCGGGCTGACGCACGAGAAGCCGCATGGGGGTGTGGCGTGGGAAATCTTCTACCCCGAAGGTCCCTTCGCCCTGCTGCCATTGCTGGACGACGAACAGGGCCGCCACCGCTCCGCACTTGTCTGGACCGTGGAAGAAAAGGATGCCGAAGGCGTGCTGGCGCTAGGGAACCGCGCTTTCAGGCACGAAGTTGCCAAGCGCATGCACGGTATCTTCGGCGATATCACAGTGGAAGGGCAAAGGTCGTCATGGCCGCTAGGCTTCCAGCACACGGCGAAGATCGTCGATCATCGCCTTGCGCTGGTAGGCGATGCCGCTCATGGCATGCACCCGATTGCGGGACAGGGCCTGAACCTTGGAATACGCGATGTGGGCGCGCTGGTGGACGTGCTGGCCGAAGGACAGCGCCTCGGCCTCGACCCGGGCGATGCGCAGATGCTGGCGAAATACGAGAAATGGCGCGCCATGGATTCGCTGATGGTAATGGGCGCAACCGATACGCTGACCCGCCTGTTCGGCATTCCCGGAAAGCTGGCCAGCGCGGTGCGGCGTTTCGGCATGGCGGGCGTGCAGCGCACACCAGTGCTGAAAGACTGGTTCATGGACGAGGCCCGCGGAATGAGCGGCGACTTGCCTGAACTGCTGAAAGGCTGAGAAGCGCTAAGTTCGCAGGGGCGGTGCGTGCGGCTGCTTACACGTTAAAGAGCGTTTTGCGTAACGCCCGAAATGGGGTGGGGAGCTGACGCTAGTCCAACTGCCGCCGAGAACGCCGACCGAGCTTTTCAGCATGTCACTTCTTCACCCAGATAAGCACCGCGCCGCCGATGGCCGCCGAAACTTCAGATCGTTACGACCTTCGAACATCGTTCATCAGTTCGGAATCATCGAGTTTAATCGATTTGCGTGGGATAACTGTCATCGTTCCGTCGTTTTCCAGAACCACCCAATTTGCATCTTCAAAGTTCACAAAGCCTTCCCGGCGTAACGCTGTCGTGACCTCGGCCTCGGTTACGCGCTCCTTGCGAAGGGCATCACGCTGCAATTCACCCTTTTGAAGAAGCATGCTCGGTGGCGATTTGACCAGATTGCTTATGAAGGCGCTGCGTGTAGCTAGCCAGGTTGTGAGCCACTGGAGGCCGAACATGATAAGTATGGCGAGCAGCGCATCGCTAATGCTGACCCCTTTCAGCAAAATCCCCGATGCGGCCAAGCTGCCAACTGTAACGGTTATGATCCAATCGAAATTGTTCATTTGGCCCGTGGTGCGTTTTCCAGCGAGCCGCGACATGAGGACAATCAGCAAGTAGAAAGCGACAGCGCCAATAGCGACGCTCTGAAGCCGATCCAAACTATTGAACCAAGTATCTATATCGATCGCCATCATGCGTTCCTTCTAATGGAAATCACTGATTATCCCGGGTCGGACAAAAGTATGTCGGGCTTTCTGGCATAGCCAAGATAAGAAATCCGGCAAGGGTCGCTCTGACAGGCAATATCGGCGGCACTCGATCACGAGGAACAATCGCGAGCGGTGTATCGCTCTTGCTCTTTGAAGCGATGACCGCAATGGGGTCGGGTGGAAACCGCGTAACGTCGGTAGTTCAGCGATTATCGGGACTGGCCGTCTCCGATGCTGAACCCCTAATCCACACCCTGCGCACCCGGTAGCGCCGGACTGAGTTGCTGAACCTGCTCCCCTTCTGCATCGCGAATTCCGCGCGGGTCGAGAACGGCGGCGGTCTCCAGCGTTTCCAGGGCGCGCTGTGCGGCGGCGAACCTTTCCGCATCGGCGATCCAGCTTTCGGCCTCCACCGCGTTTGGCATGCCGCGTACTTCCTGCACGGCAGGTTCTATGCGCCCGCTTTCCAGGAACAGGCGTGCGCGCTCTAGCCGCCTTTCCGCCACGGGAGACGGCGTATCGTCGTGCCGCACCACGAACAGCGAAGACAATTCGCGGCCCAGCATGGTGAATACGCCTTCGTTGGCAGGCGCATCGTTGAGTACCGGTGCCAGCCCCTCCAGCCGCGCCACCAGCCTATCCAGCGTAACGGGGTCCTGCGCGGCGTCGATCACCGTTTGTACGGCATTGGGGCGCGCTTCGCCAAAGCGCAGGCGCAGCTGGTCGGCCAGGTAGCCAAGCGGCGCGCCGCGTTCGATGGCGCGGCGGCTGGCAAAGGCGATCAGCAGCCCTTCGGCGCGCGCGGCGTTACCGGCAGCGGCCTGCGACTGCATATCAAGGCGGGTTAGACGCTGTTCCATCGCGGCGAGGCGGCTGTCCAATCCGCCCTGCTGTTCCACCACCTGTTCCACCCGTTCGACAGCTTCTGCGGCAGCGGCGGCCCCGCGGCTGGAAGATGCGCTGGGCGTGGGTTGCGGAGCAGCAATGTCCTCTGCTGCCAGCATCACCGGGTCCTGACCCTGCGCCTGGGACAACTCGGCCCCTTCCTCGCTGCGAACCTGGAAAACGCTGCCCAGGGCAAACTCGCCCCCACGGGAGAAATACCAGGCGATGGAAATTCCCAACAGGAAAGCAATGGCAAGGGCAATCAGGGCGGCGCGCATAGACATGCTGCGCATCTTTCGCCCGGCGCGTGTAAAATCGTGACTCTGGTCCATGTTATCCTTCGCGCGATCCGTCGCAAACTTCGCGCGGCCTGCCCTATCGGATCGCGTACCTTAATGGCACATGTCGCGCGCCAAGGCCAACAAGTCCGCGTCGTTAGGCTGTGGAGCGCTTTCGACACCGGCCCAGCCCGGCCCCGCCGCCGCCGCGACCCGCTGCCCGATACAAGCGAGATAGATTGCTCCGCGATCAAGCCCGATGCGGTCGATCTCGGCACCGAAATGGCGTGCCGCCGCCGCGCTGTGGAGCAGTACGCACGGGGTGCCAGTGCGCAGGCCGATTTGCGAGCTGCCGCTAATTGGCAAGGCGCGCACTTCGTACACATCGCGCGCTGTGATGGTGTGAGGGCCGGGGTCCAGCGCCACCTTTTCCACGCCGCCGGGGCGCAGGTAGCGGGTCGGCGCGTCATTCGCATCGATCACGCCTTGCAAACCGCCCTCGCCCACGCGATCGACTGTAAAGCCAGCCTCTCTCGCGGCATCGGCGGTGGCCTGCCCCACGGCGTGGACCGGCAGACCCGTGTATTTCTCCAGCCCCTTGCCGCCACGGCGAAAGGCGTTCGCGCTGCCCAGTAGTAGGGCATCGAAGTCTTCTGCTTCGGGCGCATCCCAGGCCAGCGGCATCACTTCGAAGAGCGGCAGGCCAACAGCGGCCAACCCCATTTCGCGAGCGCTTTGTAACGTGGTTTGCAAGCCCGGTTCGGGCCGGATGACGAAGATCATAGGATGAATGCTTTCATGAACAGTCGAACACGGCAGAAATGCCGGAACTTGCCCGTTTCAGCAGGTCGGCCGCCAGCCGCGCGGGCGCATCTTTATCGTCCGCCGCAAAGTGTGCTTCGCCCTCTACCCGTTCCTGCCCCGCCGGGCTGAACAGGGCTGCGCGCATGGAAAGCTGTCCATCGACAAAGTCGCAGCGCACCGCGATGGGGGAGTGGCAATTGCCGCCCAAGGCCAGCAACAGCGCACGTTCGGCCATCACCTCTGCTTGGCTCGGCACGTGATTCAGCACCGAAAGCAGTTCGCGGCTACGCGCGTCATTCGTGCGGCATTCCACTGCAATGGCACCTTGCGCAGGGGCAGGCAGCCAATCCTCGACGTCCAGCGAGGTGCCGACACTTTTCTGACCCAACCGCATCAGGCCCGCAGCGGCGAGGAAAGTGGCATCGGCCTCGCCTGCATCCAGCTTGGCCAGCCGCGTGGCCACGTTGCCACGAAAGGTCACGACCTTGCAATCGGGCCGCTGGTATAGCGCCTGTGCCGCACGGCGCGGGGCGCTGGTGCCGATTACCGCACCCTTGGGCAGTTCTGCCATGCTGGCAGCGCCGATCAGCCTGTCGCGCTTGTCCGCGCGCGGAAGGATGGCGATCAGCGTAAAACCTTCGGGGCGGATAGTCTCCACATCCTTCAGCGAGTGAACGGATGCGTCGATAGCGCCCTCGTCCAGCCAGACATCCAGCTCTTTCGTCCACAGCGCCTTGCCGCCGATTTCAGCCAGCGGACGGTCTTGTATCTTGTCGCCGCTTGCCTCCACCGGCACCAACGCCACGGCATTGCTGTCCCACCCGTGTGCAGCGCACAGCCGCGCGCGTGCTTCCTCAGCCTGTGCCAATGCCAGCGGCGAGCGCCGCGTTCCGAGCTTCATGATGGGTTGCTGGGTCATGCCTCTGCTTGCCCTAGCGGCGGGAAAGTCTAAGGGGAAGCGGGATGACACTGGTTCTCGGGATCGAAAGCAGCTGCGACGAAACCGCAGCCGCACTGGTGACGGATAGGCGGGAGATTCTCGCGCAGTCCATCGCCAGTCAGGAGGCGGAGCATTCGCCCTACGGCGGCGTGGTGCCAGAAATCGCCGCGCGCGCCCATGCGGAGCGGCTTGCCCCCTTGATCGAGCAGGTATTGACCAAGGCAGGCAAGACGCTGGACGATTGCGATGCCATCGCCGCCACTGCCGGCCCCGGTCTGATCGGCGGGGTGATAGTGGGCCTTGTCACCGCAAAGGCGCTGGCGATGGCCAGCGACAAGCCACTGCTGGCAGTCAATCACCTTGAAGGGCATGCATTGTCGCCCCGTCTTGCCGATGCCACGCTGCACTTTCCCTATGCCCTGCTGCTGGTGAGCGGCGGCCATTGCCAGATCTTGCGGGTGGAGGGTGTGGGGCAATACCAGCGCCTTGCTACCACTATCGACGATGCATTGGGCGAAGCGTTCGACAAGACCGCCAAAATCCTGGGCCTCGGCTATCCTGGCGGTCCCGCAGTCGAGAAATTGGCTCTGGGGGGCGATCCTTCCGCCGTTCCGCTCCCCCGCCCTCTTTTAAGAAGCAAGGAACCACATTTCAGTTTCGCCGGACTGAAAAGCGCGGTGTTGCGCGCGCACGATGCCGCCTTGCATTCGGATGCAGATATCGCCGCGAGCTTCCAACAGGCCGCGCTCGATTGCATCCTCGATCGCACCCGGCGATCGTTATCGGCGATGAGGCCTGTATCGGCGCTGGTGGTGGCTGGCGGCGTCGCGGCCAATCAGACTATCCGTCGGGGACTGGAGACGCTGGCCAGCGAATTCGACCTGCCGTTCACCGCCCCGCCATTGGCACTGTGCACAGACAACGCCGCGATGATCGCTTGGGCAGGCGTGGAACGTATGGCGGCCGGGTTCGAGCCCGATCCGCTCGATCTGAAAGCGCGCCCCCGCTGGCCGCTGGACCCGGATGCGCAGCCCGCAAGAGGTGCAGGAGTAAAGGCATGAGTGAAATAGGCGTGGTTGGCGCAGGCGCCTGGGGAACGGCCCTTGCACAGATGTTGGCATCGGACGGGCGCGACGTGGTGCTGTGGGCGCTGGATGACGGGCTTGCCGACGCAATCAATGAAACCCGCTGCAACGCGCTATACCTGCCCTCTGCCGCCCTTGCACCTTCAATCCATGCGACCGACGCGTTGTCCGATATGGGCCGCTGCGAGATCCTGCTGATGGTCACACCGGCGCAGCATCTGGGTACGGTACTGGGCAATATGGCCCGCTTCCCGCGCGATCTGGTGCTGTGTTCCAAGGGTATCGAGCAGAGCACCGGGCGTATGATGAACGATGTGGCGCAAGAAGCCGCCCCCGATGCCGAAATTGCCGTGCTGTCCGGCCCCACCTTCGCGCACGAGGTGGCCGATGGCTTGCCTGCTGCCGTCACCCTGGCATGCGGTGGCGGAGACACGCAGTGGGACCGGCTGGCGCCTGCCATCGCGCGTCCCAACTTCCGGCCCTATTATTCGGACGATGTGACCGGTGCCGAAATCGGCGGCGCGGTGAAAAACGTACTCGCCATCGCTTGCGGCGTGGTTGACGGCCTCGGTCTCGGGCAGAACGCGCGCAACGCGCTGATCACGCGCGGCTTTGCAGAGATGCTGCGCTTCGGCGTGGCGCTGGGCGGCAGGGCGGAAACGCTCAATGGCCTTTGCGGCCTGGGCGACCTCGTGCTCACCTGTTCTTCCACATCCAGCCGCAATTTCTCGCTCGGCAAGGCGCTGGGCGAAGGGATGAGCGCGGCCGAAGCCCTGTCCGACAAGCGCACCGTTGCCGAAGGCGCGCATACAGCGCCGGTGCTGCGCGAACTGGCAGCCAAGCACGGCGTATCCATGCCCATCACCGATGCCGTGAATGCCCTGCTGGAAGGCGAGGCCGCGCGGGACGTGGTGCAGAGTCTGCTCGCCCGCCCCCTGAAGGCCGAGGACCATCGGACAGGGGGAATCGGCGCAAAGAGTCTGGACGCTTGAGCACATCTGAGGAAAAGGTGCGGAGGGCAGAGGAGCCGGGCGGCGATATTGACGCGCTGGCCAAGGGGGGCCGGACGAATGTCTTCGGTTTCGTTCTCCGCCTGTTGGCACGCCTGCCGTTCTTGTTCATCGCCGGACAGCTTTACGGGGCTGAAGCGCTGGGTGTCTACGCCTATGCGCTGCTGGTTGTGGAACTCACCGCGCTGGTTTGCTCCATCGGCGAAAAGCGCGGGCTGGCGCAGCGCCTGCGCGAAGGTGAGGAAAACTCCGTCAACCTGATCGCGGATTCGATGCTGGTGGCGCTGGTGTTCTCCTGCCTTGCCGCCGCAGCCTTCTTCGTGTTCCCCGCGCCGTTGTTCCCCAACGGCATGAGCAGCGAACTCGACCGCTGGATCGTACTGGCCATCCCCGGCTATGCGCTGACCGAGATCGTGCTGGCAGCACAGGCCTACAAATACGATATCGGCACCACCGTGCGCGCTCGCGCAGTGGTGGAACCGTGGACCATCTCCATCCTTGCAGGTGCCTTCTGGTTCATGCCGGCTATCGGCGATGCCGGGCTGACAATGGCTTACCTCGCTTCCATCTTTGCAGGATTGCTGACCGCGCTTGTCCCCTTTTTTAAAACCTATGGAATGCCAAGGGGATGGGCCCCGCAACCGTCGCGCATTGGCCCGATGGTGGTGCGCGCAATACCGCTGGCGGTGACGGATGCCATCGAATGGGGCACGCGCCGGGTGGACCTGCTGATTCTGGGCTGGTTCGCGGGGCCAGTGGCGCTGGGCATCTACTGGATGGCGCAGCAGGTCGCCAGCCTGCCGCAAAAGCTGAAGACCAGTTTCGAGCCCATACTTGGCCCGGTCATCACCGCCAAACTGAAAGAGAAGGACTACGCCGCAATCGCCCGGCAGGTATGCCAGGTGGGGTTCTGGATCGTTGCCGCACAGGCGGGCATTGCGCTGGCCCTGGGCATTCCGGGCGAAGCGCTGATGGGCCTGATGGGCGATGCAGGCGAATTCGTACCCGGAACGGCAGCGCTCGCCTTCCTGCTGGCGGCAGAGGTGGTGGCGGCAACCGCGGTCGTTTCCGAAGCGGCACTGATTTATGTCGCACGCGTGCGCAACTTGTGGGTTTCCATCGGTACGATCGTGTTGCAGGCCTTGTTGACCGTGGCGGCAATGCTCATAATCGATACCCTGGATTTTGCCGATCCAGGACGCGCCGACATATGGCGAGCAGCAGCGGCGGCAGGCGCTCTTATGCTGGCACTGGGCATAGCCTCGTTGGTGAAAGCCGTCATGCTGAGCAGGATCTTGGGCCATTCGATCAACAACTGGCGCTGGGCGCTGGTATGGGCAGCAGCAGCCGCCGTGGTGGTGGGCCAGATCGTCATTTTGCTGCCCGAATGGGCAGAGCTGGCCTTGGGCATTCCGGCGATAATAGCTGTCTATGGCTATATCATCTGGACGCGCGGCTTTGGGCCGGAGGACCGGGTTCTGTTCAGCCGCAAGTCCACGCAGGTGGATAACGGCGAATACCCAGTTCAGGACAAGCCCCCGATCTAGGCGGAGCAATCGAGCCTCAGTAAACGGACGGCGGGGGGAAGGAACTAGACAGACCTGCCTGATTCTCGTCCGCCGCGAAAGCCTGATGAACGGTTTTACCCATGACGACACGGCGACGCTGGCCGGACGAGGGATTGGCTAATGGCGGATGGAATTTCTCCAGCTTGCCGGACTTGCAGAAACACTCGACGCGCGTTGGGCGGGCACGCTAAGGCGCTGCGATGAATTTTCTTCGCAAACCGCAATTCGCGCTAATCGCCGGGGTGCTGGCCTGTATCGCGCTGGCCTATACGGTCGGCGGGGCCAGCGGCCCCGACATCGCGCAACGCCTTTCCGCATCCGCATCCGCCGCAATTCAGCAAGTGGACGGTGTCGGGGTGGAAGCGCATTTTCAGTCTCCCAACGGTTGGCCCAGCCGCCATCCGGTACTGACCGGCGCGGAGACGCTGGACGAACCGACCCGCGCCCGCATCGCCCGCGCCGTGGCCGACCTGCCGGGTGTTGGCGGCATTCGCTGGTCGGACGGGGACATGATGGTGGAGCAGCATTTCAGCCCGTTGCACTGCCAGGAGGATGTCCAAGCCCTGCTACGTGCGCGCACCATCCGGTTCGAGGAGAGTTCCGCTCGTATAGACGTGAACAGCCGATCCCTGATTGACGAGGTCGCCGCCTCCCTGCGTCCGTGCCTTGGCGCGGTTATCCAGATTACCGGACATACCGATCGCTCAGGCCCGGAGGATGTCAACATCGCCCTGTCTTCCGAACGCGCCGAAGCGGTGCGGCAAGCGCTGATACGGCGCGGCATTCCGGGTAATGTCCTGCTGGTTGAGGGCGAAGGGTCTTCCCATCCGGTAGACGGTCTGGAACCGACGGACCCTGCCAATCGTCGTATTGAATTCTCGGTCATTTCGACCCAGCCCCTGGTGCCGACCCCCGTCGACACGCCGGGACCACGCTAATCAGGCGGTAAGGGCTAAAGGGCGATTTGCCCGAATCGCCTGATCCGTTGCAAAGGGACCGGCATGCCGATCTGGATGGAAGTATTGGTGCTGATGCTGTTTGCCTATGCAATCGGGCTTGGGCTAGGTTGGGCCCTCTGGGGCCGGGACACATGATTTTTCGGAGAATTGGACATGGCTGAATTGTTGCAGGCAAACTGGATCCTGGTTGTCCTGGCTCTGGTGATCGGATTGCTGGTTGCCTGGTGGATCTTCGTCGCCTCACGGCGCACCAAGGTGGAAGTTGAAGAAAAGGACGAAACGGCCCCCATTGCAGCCAAGCGCAATCAGGCATTGATAGATACGCCGCCTGCCGCAGCTTCTGGCGCCAGCGTCGTCCAGCCCTCCGCCCACAATCCCGAAGAGGACAAACAGCCCGTCGCCAGTGATGCGCAGGACGTGGAAGCGGCTCGAACGGCCGCCTCACCCGGCGAGACATCCGCCGCGGCCAATGCCGATACCACAGCTGCTGCGCCTCTCGGGACCGACGCCGAAACCGGCGATGGCGTACCCGCGCGCGCCGCCATCACTAACACGCCGCCGCAACCCCCGCGCACCGACAGCGCGTCGGCAGCATCCTCTGGCACAGACGACCTGAAACGCATCAAGGGGGTCGGCCCAAAGCTTGTCGCCATGCTGCACGAACAGGGCGTGACATCCTTTGCGCAGATCGCTGGCTGGAGCGATGCGGATATCGATCGCATCGATCCGCAGCTTGGTCGTTTTCAGGGCCGCATCAGGCGAGACAGCTGGGTGGAACAGGCTGCGCTGCTGAAAGACGGTGATACTGCCGCATACGAGGCGAAGTTCGGGCGCACGGCCTGATCGGGAACCGGCAAGCACTACGAGCGTAGTTTTGCATCTGCGCAGTAGTTTTTAGTCACGCTCGAGGAAGTTATATGGCAAGCCAGGCAGTGATCGATCAACCTACCGTACTGGTGGTGGAGGACGAGGTGATTATCGCACTAGATCTCACAGAAACGGTGCGCGATCTGGGTTACAAGGTCGAAGGGCCTTATGCGACGCGCAGCCACGCCATGATCGCGATCGATCAAGGCATGCCGGATTTCGCCATTCTCGATGTGATGACAGCTGATGGCGAAGTGTTTCCGCTTGCCGATGCACTGACCGAGGCGGGCGTTCCGATTATCTTCCATTCGGGCCATTTCACCAAGCGCGAGATTGCCGAGCGCTATCCTTCCGCACAGGCCGCGGAGAAGCCCTGCCCGCCCGACCGGCTGATGGCCATGATCCAGAAAGCAAAAGCGCAGGCGCACTGATTGTCCATCTCCTTGCAACGCCGGAATTCAGCAACTAGGGCGGCTTCAAAGGAGATTGTTTATAATGGCCGATATGGTGCCCTTCGACTGGGCTGACTCTTTCAACATCGACGATCAGCTTTCGGAAGACGAACGCATGGTGCGCGATGCTGCGCATTCCTTTGCGCAATCCACGCTACAACCGCGGGTGACGCAGGATTTTGCGCAAGAGAACGACGCCAGCGAATTGTTTCCCCTGATGGGTCAGGCGGGGATGCTGGGCGTCACCATCCCCGAAGAATTTGGTGGTTCGGGTGCAAGCTACGTCGCCTACGGGCTGGTCGCGCGAGAGATAGAACGGGTGGACAGCGGATATCGCTCCATGGCCAGCGTGCAGTCCAGCCTCGTGATGTATCCCATTCACGCCTATGGATCGGATGCTCAGCGCGAGAAATACCTGCCAGGCCTTGCGTCCGGCGAGCTGATCGGGTGTTTCGGTCTGACCGAACCCGATGCAGGTTCCGACCCTTCCGGGATGCGCACTTACGCTAAAAAAGATGGCGACGGTTATTCGCTGTCGGGTGCAAAGACCTGGATATCGAACTCTCCGTTCGCCGATGTCTTCGTCGTCTGGGCGAAGTCCGAGGCGCATGGCGACAAGGTGCGCGGCTTCGTGCTGGAAAAGGGGATGGCGGGGCTGGAAGCTCCCAAGATAGGCGGCAAGCTTTCGCTACGCGCCAGTACCACGGGCATGATCCAGATGGACGAAGTGAAACTGCCAGCCGACGCTCTCTTACCGAATGTCGAGGGGATCAAGGGACCGTTCGGTTGCCTCAATCGCGCGCGATATGGCATTTCATGGGGCAGCATGGGCGCGGCCGAGTTCTGCTATCACGCTGCCCGCCAGTACGGTCTGGACCGGCACCAGTTCGGCGTGCCGCTGGCCTCAAAACAGCTCTACCAGCTCAAACTCGCCGATATGGCGACCGAGATTGCGCTGGGCCTGCAGGGCAGCCTGCGGGTCGGGCGACTGATGGACGAAGGTCGCTTCGCCCCTGAGATGATTTCCATCGTAAAGCGCAACAATGTGGGCAAGGCGCTGAATATGGCGCGGGCCGCACGCGATATGCACGGCGGCAATGGCATTTCCGAGGAATATCAGGTCATGCGTCACATGGTGAATCTGGAATCGGTGAACACTTATGAGGGCACACACGATGTCCACGCACTGATCCTCGGGCGGGCAATTACCGGTTTGCCCGCCTTTTGACACGGTTCGACCATAAAACGCAGCAACCGGTGGTGTGACTTGTGGTTTTAACGCAACAGTCGGAGATGATCTGAAGGATTTGTTCTTCAGACTGGAACAATGGTATAAATATGCCATTGAGCAAGGGATGCGGGAGGGGGTCCTCCCGTAGGTCGTAATGAGGACGAATATGAAAAAGCTATTGATCAGTGCTTCACTGGTAGCGCTTGCCTTCCCGGCAACCGCCCAGGCGCAAGCCTACATCGGCGTCAGCGGAGGCGTTGTCTCCAATGAAAACCTGGAGAACGAAGGCGACTTCGCCGGAAGCGTTCCCGCCAACGGTGCCCTGCCGGCAATCCCGTCGGGCACGGAATACCAATTCGAAACCAACACGGATCTTGGCTGGACTGCAGGAGCGCAGATTGGTTACGCGTTCGATAACGGTTTCCGTCTGGAACTCGACGGTAATTACCAGTCGACGCAGATTGACTTCCACGAAGGCCTCACCATCGGTGGCACCAACATCGATGGCCTCGATTACGGTCAGGCTTTCCGTCGCACCACCAATCCTACCAATTCGACCGTGGGCGAATTCCTTGCCGATGGCGATGGCGACGTCGAAACCTACGGCGTCTTCCTGAACGCGCTGTATGATTTCGATCTCGGCGGCGTTGCGCCTTACCTCGGCGTCGGTGGCGGCATCGTCATTGTCCCTGTGCTTTATCACCTGTTCACTTTCCTCGGTATCGACGAGGCGGTGCGCATGCATGTTGCGGTAGGAACCTCACTGGCTACGATCATTCCGACATCCATCATATCGTCCCGATCCCACTATAACCGGGGGAGCCTGGATCCGAGCATTCTGAAAAAACTGATTCCCGGCGTGGTCATCGGTGTCGGTATCGGTGCGATTCTCAGTGGCATTTTGAATGGGCAGGTACTGACCGCCATCTTTGCCGTTATGGCGCTTCTGGTGGCGCTCAATATGGCGTTCAAAAAAGAAGGTTTCAGCATCGGCAACGGACTGCCCGGCCCGGCAGGCTCCGGAGCTCTCGGCGTATTTATCGGGGGCATTTCCACTCTAATGGGTATCGGTGGCGGCACCTTGAGCGTGCCGATCCTGAGTGCCTTGCGTGTTCCCATGATCAATGCCGTTGGTACGGGCGCCGCGCTGGGGTTTGTGATCAGCGTACCTGGTGCACTGGCATTTCTCTTCAACGGTATGGGTGTGGAGGCACGGCCACCGCTGACTCTCGGCTATGTGAACCTGATCGGGCTCGCGTTGATCGTACCGGCAACCATGCTGATGGCACCTGTGGGCGCCAGAATTGCCCACGCTATCAATGGCAAGTTACTGAAACAGCTCTTCGCACTATTTCTGTTTATCACGTCACTGCGAATGTTCTACGGCATCATCGGCTAAGGCCGTTACTCTGTCGTTAACCAATCAGCGTGTGACCGCCACTTACACCCGGAGACAATAAAAGATGCTTAAAACCGTCTACTCAACAAACGGAATGTTTGTCGCACCCCACCACCAGGCCGCTCTCGCCGGTCGGGACGTCCTCAAAGAAGGCGGTAACGCCGTGGAAGCGATGGTGGCTGCTGCGGCTTCCATCTGTCTCTTATACACATCTGACGCTGCCGACGAAGAGG
>OJBY01000179.1_pt1 | contig 41024 bp, 41 predicted proteins | sample 1591731 | NCBI WGS metagenome assembly OJBY01 (sample SAMN05416837, study PRJEB24817) | seawater metagenome | isolation source: Sea water | place: Canada:Atlantic | collected 2013-07
AGATCATGCCTAGTCTCGTGGGCTCGGAGATGTGTATAAGAGACAGAATTGAAGCGGCCGAAGTCCCTTCCAGTGTCGCCGAAGAAGCCCTCGAGCTCCTCGCCATGCTCTTGTGCCGACCGTTCGAAATGAGCCGGGCCGCCGGTGCGCTTTGCGACGGTCACGTCAAGGAGGCGAAAATCGCCCGGTGCGAGCTGTTCGCCCATCAATACGCCGCCGGTCTCGTTGGCACTCGCATCGCGGAGTGCTCGCGCCAGCTTGCGGTAGAGATCCGGTCCGATCCTAAGTTTCATCGGCCCCGTTTTCCGGTTCTCTCATGTCGGCAATCACTTCTTCAAAGAAGGATTTTATGCCGTCGTTACCGCCATTATCGGTTGTCGGCCCCCAGGTGCCTTGCTGATGGAGGTGGATCGGGAAAGTCTCGAAGGGCGCTGAAAAAATCCACCCCTGGCGAAGTCCAATCATATAGGCGGGAAACGGAAACCTGCTGTCGTCGGGCTTTTCGACGGCGTCGATCGCCATGGCTGCAAAATGCGCAGCAATCACACTTACAGCGGTATCGTCCGCAATAAGGGGTCTCCCTTCTACATCGCTCGCCGCATAGCCTACATCGCTTGGTTTGGGAGGCGGAATGCCAGTCTTTTCGCACCAGGCTTCGATCTGGTCTCGCGCTACAAACGGTGTCGGCTCCAGACCCGGGCGTAGCCTGCAAACCAGGCCACCAATCCCGCCGCCATAGACCTCGGCAAAGACTAACGGCGTGTTCGATCTTTGCGCGATGCCGCCAAGAATGTTGAATCCGGCAGCATCGCCTGTCGCATCGATCAGAAGATCGCAATTGCCGAGCGCGGTGATCGCCGATTCCATGAAGGTCGAGCTTTCCTGCGCACCCAGGCCGACGCGCAAATTCGTGACGCCTGCCTGCGGGTTGATCTCGGCGATCGCAGCCTCCACCGCGTCTGTTTTGTGCAGTCCGACTGCTCGGTAATCCAGCGCATTGCGAACCAGATTGTCTCCGAAGAATACATCTCCATCGATGAGCACGAAGTTAGCAGCGCCCGAGCGGGCGAGGGAGAGTGCTACCTTCGATCCGACCGATCCGCATCCCACGATGCCAATCCTCGACGACGCGAGTGATGTTATGTCGGGCAAACGCTGCTGGCAGGGTGGAGCGGAAACGGTCGTGTATGGAAGCAGCTTTCGCTCTTCCGAGAATGTAATTGCGGTGCGCAAGGTTGCCTTGGCGCCATTGCTCAACAGAACGGGATGTTCGCTGCTGCCGGTTTCGATTTGCTCGGCGAGGCTATTGTTGCCTGCTGCCCTTATCGCCCCGATCAGTTGCCCCAAGTCGCTTGGGATAGCTGCGCGATCCGGAAGACGGAGATAACTTCCCGTGCGGCGAATCCATTCGGGCGGAAGCCTTTTGGATATGGCGGTGCCATCTTCCGCACCCACGTGTTCGACGTGCGCGATCCAGCGGTCCGCTCGCCTCAGTTCGGCTATCCGAAGCGGATAAATGGTTCCGGGCGCGACCTCGTCGAGTGCCATCTTCATTTCGTGCGGCAGCACAATGCGCATGGAACTGGCGCGCACATCCTGGCCCACGCTAGTCCGGTGTGCGCTCGGAACAACCTGTCGCTCGCCTTCGATTGGCGCTTCGCCGGAAAGCAGGCGATAAGCGCTTTCGATCATCATCGCTCCGGTTACGTCTGGATGCCAATTGTCGGTACGCCATTCCAGACACAGCTCTCCGCTCACACCATATTGGTGACCCGACAACAATTCATTTTTAGCAGGTTTGATCTGGGGCGGGAGGTCCGGAAAGAGCGTCGGGTATTCCATGACGAGCGCTGCGCTCGTGGATGCGTAGTGAATGGTGAACGATACCAAGAGGCGCAGGTCGCCGGCAAACGACCATCGCACATCGCTGAGCCAGTCGCTGGCAACCACCAGCTCACCGATCGCGGTCTTTTCGCTTTGCGCTCTGGATGAACGCAGCAGCCACCAATTCACGCAAACCCCTTGGGTTTGGAAGGTACGCTCGGTGTGTTTGCGAAGGATGGTGTCGATGCGGCTGCTGCAGGCGCTGCGGCCGAAGCACCGCGCAGTAGCGATCCCGAATTACCGCTGGCGCGCGATGCTGCGCTCTCAGCAAGCTCGGTGCCCATATGGTCGGACAGACTCTTGCTCATGTCTTTTACGCTGCTCTGACGCGCAACCGCGGCGAAGTCTGCGCGTGCCTGCTCGAGCCAGGCGTAGAAGGCTTGCTCTCGCTCGGGGTTATCCTCCCATTTGTCAGCAAAATTCTCGAGCGGGTCGGCCGGGTTCGGAATGATGGCGCAGCGCCGCTCGTCGCGAAAGACGAACCGGTCCATATTGCCCAGGATGCTGTAGAGAGCGTCCGCAATATCGCGCTCGCCGTTATATGCGTGGGCGGAAAGGGTAGTGAGGATGATCGAGATCGGCGCGCAATTTATCTCGTCCTTCTCGTACATCATGTCGCGGTGCCGCTTGAGCAGCATGATAGATGATTGCAGGGGCGTGCGCACCCGGTAGTCCGGAATGTCGTCGACACTGTCGCTCATGCGCTTGGCGAGAATCTCCTTCTGCTCGTTAAGGATCACCGTCATCCGCGAGCGGAACCAGTCGAGGTAGCCCTTCGGGTTCGAGCGTGGCCAGTCGGCGCTATGCCTGCAGTAATGGTCGTGCTCATTGTCGGTAATCGCGATGGCGGTATTCGCGCGCGATGCATCGCGCTGAGCGTCCAGGAGGAGCTGGCGCGTATCGGCACCGTTAGGCACGGCGGGAACGACGTCCATATGGAACTGCGCGCCATCGGCATAACGAAGCGTCCAGCAGCGCCGACTCTCCTCGAGCGGCTTGGTCATACTCTGCGATCGGCGATAAAGCTCGAGCTCGACCCGTACCATTTCCTTCAGCTCGGCCTGCGTCACCTGGCCCTTGCCGAGCCGGATCAGTTCGCAAACCGCATCGATATCGTATTCTTCTCCGGAATGAAGGGGTTTGATGACCGTTCCGAGCGCGAACGAACCCTGAACATAGACGGTCGGATCGTAGGCAGTCAGCGTGGAATTGTCCCGGTTAAGCCAGGAGCCTACCGACTTGTAGCTAGTTTCCGCCTGCTCGTACCTGGTCTCATCGACCGCAAGCTCCTCGACAAGCGCTTCGATATAACGGCGGGACAGGATATTCGGCTGTTCGTTCATAGGGCTCTCGACTTAAGACATTCTACTTTTGTTCTAGGAGGCGATGGTGCGCTATTCAAGGTGCGCGGCGCGCTTTTACCAGTGCGGCAGCTGCGCAAGGGGGCCGTACGGCCATAGGGTTTCGGGCCTGAAATTTGATGGGGCGCTACTTGTGGATGATCGACTCAGTCCGCTCTTTCGCGCGTCAATTCTTGCGACCGCCGAAATGCCTGCATCACGCCGCGAAGGAGAATGACACTCATTCGTTCGATCAGAAGCTGGTTGTCTTCGACGATTCGATAGTGGGCACTGCCTCGGATCGCATGACACAAGGCGATATCGCTTGCGATGCCCTCGTGTTTAGTTCCTTCCTGCAATTCATCGTGCCAGGCCAAATCGATTGCTCCTTCCGCAAAGGCGCGCTCGCGATAGTCATTGCTTTTTAGCAGTCGTCCGACCGCTGTCGACGTAGGCCATAATTGCTTGAACTTCTCGTAGAGCTGGCGCTTGGGGTGCTCGGTCACGGGTTCGAGCAGAGCATCGACAATATGCTCGACGCTCAGCGCCATGCCCTGCAGGTCGCTACGCAAGCCCGCCATCAGGTTCGCATCGCTCGAAAACGCGCGCTCGTTCAGCGACCGCCAGCGCCAGTAGAATTCCAGCATATCGCGATGCTCGACGAAATCGAGGAACTGACGCACCTCGTCTTTTGTGAAGTCCGCGGCGAGGATGGCTCCCGGCGTCGCAAAGCCTTCCAGAATGCGCTGAGCGTCCTCACGCCACTCCGTCGCCCAATCCTGGAAAATAACGCGAAGCGTCGGTTTGAAATGTCCGGTGACGCGCCCGACATCGTCGAACAACCGGTCCACCGGGACGTCCTTGAGGTACCGCGCGAGCCAGGTCGCATCGGCGATAAACCGCTTATAGGCCTTCGCATGATTGTCGCAGCCGATCGAGTGCCAATGGTCCCAGCGCTGGCTCAGATACTTCAACAGTTCAATGATCTGCGGATAGGAGACCTGGTAACGCTGGCGACAGAGCTTAGCCAGGGCGACGGTTCGGCGCTCCATTTCGTCGCGCTCATCGTCCTCGATGATCCGCCGGCCACTAGCGTTCCTTAGGACGAAATGTTCGTTGAGATGCTTCTCCTGCGTAAACCACACGACTGCGTCCAATTGCCGTTCGAACTCGGCAAATTTGCGCAAGGCTCGGATCGGTTCGAATTTGGTGGAAGCGCGCCAGTGCTCCGGGACCTCCGCCTCGATCCAGTTCCAACCATCCGTGTTGCCGGTGAAATGCACGCCCATCCGGTGGCATTCTAGAAATAGCAGCAGCTGCCATGACGAATAATAGGTAACGACCGTGTCCGCCTTGAAGCGCACGTCTCCATTCTGTTCGCCAACGCGAACCTTGAAGTGGTTCCACGTCACAAACTTTCGCCGCTTGGGGTATTGAATGAATTGCCGCCATTCCCGATTGGGATGGTCCAGGGGATGGGGATGGTCGAGCGGATCGGCCCGCTGGCGACGAAGATTGGCGTTCTGCCTAGCTTCTTCGAGAGCGCAGGCTGCATCCCAGCGCTCGCCGTCGGGCTCACGCGTGCCAACAGGCTCCCAGCCATATCGTTCATCGTCGAACCAGCGCCGCTCGATCTCATCGGGATATCTCAGTCGCAGGCGCGGTATGAGAATGCGTTCGCGCTCGAGATACTCCATCGTGTCCGGAGTTGGACGGTGGTGGAGGATGCGCATCTTTGCGACCTCGCCGATAAACTGTTTCAGCTCCAGATACCGATCGATGCGCATCCTGTTTCCTTGTTTGAAATATATATGCTATTATCTAACAAAACGAAAGGAGCTTTGCAGGATGGACAGCGTGAAAAATCGTATCATGCGGCGCGTTCGCGCAAAGCGGCGTGGCTGGGTCTTCACGCCGTCCGACGTCGCGGATCTAGGTTCGCGGGGCGCGGTCGATGTCGCGCTTCAGCGGCTCGTCGATGCCGGCCAGGTCCGGCGCCTTTCTCGCGGCCTTTACGATTATCCGAAGCGGCATCGCAGGCTTGGACTATTGAGCCCTTCGGCAAGAGATCTTGCCAAGGCGATCGCGCGCAAGAATGGCGTGAAGATCGGTCCTTCCGGTGCAGCGGCCGCTAACAGGCTTGGCCTTTCGACCCAAGTCCCGATGAAAACCGTATTTTCGACCGATGGGAAGTCTGGAAGCCATGATGTTGGTGGGAGAACCATCATGTTCAAGCGCTCGCGCGCGCCGCTCATCAAGGACGGGTCGGGTCCGGCCAATACGGCGATCCAGGCGCTTTCTCACGTCGGGAAGGGCGGTGTCGACAGAATTGTCATCCAGCGGATCGCCGGCTCGCTCGCGGACAAGGATGTCGACCAGATGGTCAATGCGCGACCCCAGATGTCCGGGTGGATGAGCGATGCTGTGATAAAGATCGCCGAGGTGCATGATGGATGACTTCGCTTGCCTCGAAACCGGCGAGCGGCGCGAGATCATCGAGGAGTGTGCAGCCCGGCGCAACACGAGCGAAACGGTCATCGAAAAGGATTTCTGGGTCTGCTGGACGCTGCGTCGGCTCATGGATGATGCTGAGCTAGCGCCATATCTGACGTTCAAAGGCGGGACGTCGCTTTCCAAGTCCTACAATATCATCGAGCGGTTTTCCGAAGACATCGACCTGACCATCGCGCGTGATGCGCCTTACGTTCGTGAGGGCGCGTCGCCGCTTGACGATGAAATCAGCAACAAGGAGCGTGGTCGACGTACGGAGACGCTCAAGTCAAATGCACAAAGGTTCGTGCACGAAGCTGTGGCGCCTCGGCTCCGACAGGCGATCGAGGAGGTGCTCCAAGGCGGGGGAGGCTGGAAGCTTGAACCCGATCCGGATGACAACGACCGACAAACCCTGCTTTTCGTTTACCCGCCAACGAGTGGCTATGGCCTCAGCTACGGAAACGACTACGGTGGGCGTGCCGATGCGGACTACATCAAGCCCCGCATCAAACTCGAATTTGGCGCGAGAGGCGATCCGGAGCCAAGCGAGATCTTACCGCTGTCGCCCTACATCGCGGAGGAATTTCCGGATTTAATGCCCTCTGCGCAAGTGAAGGTGCCGACGCTCGCCGTGGAGCGTACTTTCTTCGAAAAAGCCACTATCCTGCACGCGCTCGCGCATAACGGCCGTCTGCGCCCGGCCATGTCACGCCATTATTACGACACCTTCATGCTGGCTCGAGCGGGCATTGCTGCGCGCGCAGCAGCCGACCCAGCGCTTCTTGCATCGGTGGTCCGGAATAAAAGCCTGATGTTTCCCGACAAAAAGGCGTCTTACGAGACGGCAAATCTTACGGGCCTCACTCTGTTGCCGCGTGACGAGGACCTGCCGGAGCTGCGCAAGGACTATGCGGCGATGGAAGTAATGTTCGCTGGCGCTCGCCCGAAATTTGACGAACTCTTGAAGGGCCTTGCCGAATTGCAAGGGCAATTGCGTGATCAAGGCGCTACTGGGGATGATGCCTGAAGCAACAAGGAGCGGAGCATTTCCTTTTACCACCCAGAGCCGTCGGTCGCCGGCATGCTTGCTTACCGCCCCCTCGCCCTAAGCGAGGCCGTTCCTTCAATAGAAGAGCAACGTCCGAATTAAGGCGGTGCTCGACCAAGGGTAAATGTCCGAAATTGGGGGGCAAAGCCGACACCGTTCTTGTTTGATGGCAGCCCGAATAGCGGCGACGAAATCACCTTGCCGAGCGTTAGCGGTCGCCCCGACTCATGTCGATGAGAACCGCTTTGCGAGGCGCGCGCTGGCTCCGCTTTGCGCGGCGAGCCTAGCCCCATAGCGCATAACCGTCGCTGGATCGCGCCAGCGATAGGCCTGCATGATCGCGGGCAGCCCCTCTCCAGCAGCGAAGTTGTCCTGCGCCACCCCCACGCGGATCGAATGGCTCGAGACGGCCCTCACCCAACGCTCGAGCCGTTTTTCATCCATTTCGCCGAGCAGCCCTCTCGCATGGGCAGCGCGTACCAGCCTACGATAGATTAGCGTGATGCTGTTGGGGTGCAGCGGACGATTGCCGACTCGGTCGACCGATCCATCAAAATGGACCTGGACCCGCCGCAGGAGCGGCCCTGAGTGGATCTCGACCGCCTTCTTCCAGGCCCGGATCGCTTGCATCGTCGCCGGGGACAGATAGGCATAGTCCCCCTCCCCTTCGGCATCGGTCTTGCTCGAGGGGATGAACAGCACCCCTGCCCCGCCCTCGCCCGCCTCGATATGATCGATCTCGATCGCCACCAGCTCGGAACGCCGACAGGCGGTGTCGTAAGCGACCCGCAGCAGCGCCGCATCGCGCAGGCCTAGCCAGTCGCGCCGGCAGGCTTTCAAAAGGTGCGCGAGGCACACGCCCGTAGGCGGTCCGTCGAGATCGGCGATATCTCCCCTGTAGCGGATCCCCTTTGCCTGGCGCTGGCGGGTGCCACGCGCACGGCGCATGGCCTTCAATTCGAGCTTCACCAGCGGTGCCGCGGTCGGATCGGTCAGCCCCGCCATCCTATAGGCCATTCCGACATGGACGAGATAGCGCGCGATTGTCGCGGGCGCGCGTCTCTTGATCGGGGTGCGCAGCCGTCGCTCGGTTTCCAGGCCGCCAAGCGCCCTTACCCAATCCGCAACCAGTCGCGCGTCCGCTCCCGGCGCCCGAACTCCATTTACCCGACACCATTCGTTCCATAACGCAAGATCCGACAGGAACGCGCGTTTGGTATTGGCCGCCCAAGCGCGAACCGCCGCGTCGATCACGGCCGGATCGATCGCCGATCCAGCACCGCCGAGCGCGGCGACGGTCGCGACCACGGGTTCGCCCTTTCGATCGGCAAGTCCGTTCGACAAATACGCGGGAACGCCGTTTGGAGCGATTTCGGAAGCCATTCGACGGGTTTGCGCACGTTTCCACCGTCTGTCTAGTGGTGATAAGCAGGCATTATCAACATTACGTGCCTTCCTCAGTGGACTGAACCGCTCGTTTTAAGCTACTATTGATACATGTCACGTCCGGCTCGTCCTCTTTGTGCGATACTCTGGTCGCCCGATCTGGTCGATGAGTTCGGCCGAACGATGGCATCGATCGGTCGCCTTGACGCCCGGATATCCGCCAGTTCGGTTGCCCCCGCGTGGATGCTGCGAGCCAGCTGGACCGGCTACGCCACAGCTCTGAGGCTGCAGCGGCACGAAATCGACGAAATCGACGTAATTTCACATTTCACCGGCGTTTCGATCCCGGGCCGCCCCCCCGTTGTCACCGCGGGCGATCCGTTCGGCGCTTACGCCGATTGGGCCGCAGAGCTGGCAGCCGGTCACGACCGTCATTGGCGCGAGGACATACCCTTTACCTTCGACATTCCCGATGGCTGGCGCGACGCCCCTCCCCTCGCCCGCGCCCTCGCCGTTCTCGATTCCTGGTCGCGGCAGGATAACACGCCCGCTCCCTGGCTGGCGTTTCCCAAGTTGCTGCGGCGAATGAATTTGACCAGGAACCCACTCCCTTGCCTGGTGACCGGCGACGCGGGCCTTCGCTTTCTTCACGGCACGCGGGAAGCCCAGCTTAAGCGTTTGCTCAAATCCTTGCGAGAACTAGCCGACGAAGGGTTGCGGCGTCTCGGCCGCCTCGAGGGCTATCGTATGCGCTACGGCGCTGCTGTCGGTGCCGAGCATCGTCCGGGCCATCTTCCCCGGTTAGGAACCTTGGCACTCGAGACGCCCTTCCTGGCCGCGCGAACACTTGTTGACCGATTTGACATCACACTCTCGGGAGCCGGGAAGCTCCTCTCAAGAGCGGCTGAAAAGGGTCTGCTGGTAGAAACAAGCGGTCGGACGAGCTGGCGTCTCTATGTTACTCCCGATGTCGGGATTGCCTTGGGGATTGTTGCACCCCCGCGCGGGCGTCCGCCCTCCCCGTCGCGCTCGTCACCGGCCCTCGACACTGGTCTTGCCGAGTTTGACAGAGAAATGGCGGAGATCGATCAGATGCTGTCGGATCATTCGCGAAAGCACACCGAAACTTAGAGAAGCTTTTCGATCGCCGCCATGATCGTCGTCTTATTAGCTCCTGAATTCGGGAGGATCTTGATGGTGAGCCCTGCCCCATTGGTCGGCCTGGTCACCGAGAGCATCGGAACACCGGATTTGGTCGGCACGGTTTCGGTCTGGACCTTCGTCCTCGGCTTGCCAGGCGCGGTGGTCGCCCTGATCAGGCGTTTAGCCGTCTCAGGCCCGGAAAGCGGTTCGCTCCCCGAGCTGCGTTCAGCAAGGATCGCCTCCGTCTCCTTGCGCATCGCCGAAAGCGAGCGCATTTCGTTGGCAAGCGGCTTAAGGTCTCGCGCGATGCGCACGGTGATGTCGTGACGATCGGCAAAAGCTACGATGAGTTCCTCGGGTAGCCGCGCGACGTTGAGCATCCGGCTGAGCCAGGACTTCGATATGTTGAGGTGCTCGGCCATCTGGGTAAGCGAGCCCTCGTAGAATTCGGACAGCGCCGCTTCGTACTCATGAGCGCGCTCCCAGTCGGTGATGTCCTTGCGCGACCGATTCTCGACATCCGATACCCGGAACGCCTCCTCGTCGGTAAGTTGCTGGACGGTCACCAGATAATCGAACTCTGGATGGTTGTGCTCGCGCAGCCACTGCACCGTCCACCAGCGCCTGACGCCGGCAATGATCTCGTAATCATGCTCTGGGTCGTCGCGCAGTCGCCTGACGATTGCCGGGATGCGCTGCTTTTTCGCCGAAAGGAAGGCGTCGATGAGATCGCGGCAACTCTCCTCCGATAGATGATCGAGATCGCGATTGTGGAGACGCCATGGCCGGCAGCGGGCTGGATCCACGAACTCCGTGCGATCCGTTACAACCTTACCCGATGCCAGGCGATTGAGCGCCTCGCTGCGACTGGCCATTATGCTCCTTGCCGGCGCCGCCTCCCCCTCCTCGATGTCATCATCGATCGATTCGGTAAGCAGCGAACCGAAGCCCTTATTACCCTTGGCCAAGACTCAATCTCCTTTCGTGTGTTGCCGTGGCGGCAGTTTGTTGCCACGTGGCAACGGCACTCTGAATGGTCTCGTACACCAGCTGACCATGGCAATGCGCCGGCACCGGCACGGGACTCGCCTGATAGCTATATCTCATTGATTCAGAACGACCTTCCAGATCGTTGCCACGTGGCAACATCATGCCATCACCTCCCCTGCCCGGCTCGCCCAGCTGCCGATAACTTCCTGCTCGATCTCCTCACAAACCGCATTGAGGTACTTCACGCACCGCATGTGCACCTCGCGTGACGTTACCGGCCGATCGAGCTCGAAAACGGTCTTGAGGCGTGAACTCGCATTGTCGATTTCGGCGCTCGTCGGCATTATCGATGTAAGCAAAGACCCGCCGAACACATCGCGCATCATGGCCAGAAGCTCGCGATGCATCGACTTGTTCTCGTCGACGCGGCTCGCGACCACGCGGATGAAATTGTAGGCCGGTCGCGCCCTGCCCCCCAACTGCTCGAGCTGTTCCATAGTGGTTCTCGCCATATCGACGAAGGATACAGTCGAAGAGAAGTCGATCACGCTTGGCGGCATCGGGATCACCATGGCATTCGCTGCCTGGAGAACCGCCATCGACACCATTCCGAGAGCCGGCGGCGGATCCATGATAACGACATCATAGTCGTGAACGACCTCGCCGATCGCATTCGAAATCAGATCAATCACATCGAAGCTTCGCGTCTGAGCCAGGTGCGCAGCTATCTCATACTCCAGATTATAGAGCTTGAGATTTGAAGGGATAAGGCTGAGGCCGTGAAAGTGCGTGTCCCGGATGATCGAGCGGACCCCGAGCAACTCGGGGTCGTGAAAATGCCCGTAAAGCGTATCGTTCTCACCGAGATCGATATCGGGACGATATCCGAACATCATGGTCGAGCTGGCCTGGCTGTCGCAGTCGACGAGCAAGGTCCTGTACCCCTTAATCGCAAAGTGCTGCGCAAGGTGCACCGCGATCGTCGACTTGCCGACGCCGCCCTTGAAGTTCGACACCGAGATAATCGCCGGCGTGTCTTCCGGATCGCGCCAAGGCCTTGTTCCGAAAACCTTGCGCATCTTATCAAGCTCGGTGAGATTGTACGGCAAGCGGTGACCCGAAGGGGTGCGACTGCGCTCGGGCAAACGGCCATCGCGTTCGGCCTCTCGGATTGCCGATGCCGTTCGATCGACGAGTTCTGCGGCCTTCGAGATGGGGAAGGTTGGGCCCGCCTTCTCTCCGGTTTCGGGATCGAGCGCGTGTGTCTGGAGCCGCTTGAGAATTGCCAGTGACTTGCGATGAAGGGAACGGAGATCATCGGTTGCTGAGCTGCCTGGAAGCCCATCGGCTGAAATCTTGGTGGCCATCTACTATCCTTCTTGGAAGTCTGGACATCAATTTAGCCCGAGTTGACGCTTTCAGCAACGACTTGGCCAAAAAACTTACAGCTACACCGATGATCTCCGAGCCACTTGCGGGCAGTCGCGGGCGAGTAAACGCGTTCGCCGATGATCTTCGAGCCCTTTTGAACTGCTTGATCCAACCATCGGACTCGCAAAACCGAGCTGTGGACGAAAACCGATGATCTCAGAGCCAGGCCGATGAACTCAGTGCAGAAATGCAATGATCTCGGTGCCTAAGAACCGATGATCTCAGAGCGCATACCTACTTATAGAGAATCTCCTCCTTCGAATCCGATTCGCAATCGGTTAAATTTTGAGTTTGAAAGTTTGATATTGGCATGTTTTGCTCAACGGACCCGACATCATCGGTGATTTTGCAGGTTTTCGGCCACAAATCGTCCGTAAATCGCCAAAGGGCTTGATTTAGCCCCCCAACCCTGTTGTTGATCCAGCCACCGAGGCCCGCCGAATCGGGGGAGGGGACTATGACGCAGGATGACAAGAAACCGGTTGGCCACCAATACGCTCTGGCAATGCTGGCTGGCGGCGAGAAACAGGTCCGTACACTTGCCGAGCATGCTGGCTCGCAACTGACGCTCGACGCATTCCTGAGAGTTCAGGACGAAAACCCGGTGCCGGCGTTTCTGCATTCGGCGTTATGCGCCATGTCGCTCCCAACAAAGCGCCCCAAGGACGAGTTCGAACCGATCATTCGCGAGGACGGTCGCTATGCGCTGGCAATCAATCCCCGGCCGGTGCTGCAGGAGATCGATGGCAAGCGAGTGATGAAGAGTCTGGGTGTTCCTTTCGGATCCTATCCCCGCGTGGCGCTAATCTACATGCTCTCGCAAGCGGTTCAGCAACGGTCGCGCGATGTTTATCTCGGCCGCAATTTCACTGATTGGATGCGGCGTCTCGGATATCAGACGATTTCATACGGGCCACGCGGTACTGCCAATCTGATGAAGCAGCAGGTCGATCGGTTGCTTGCCTGTGAATGGCAGATCAGATGGGACGGCGCCGATACGGACCAGAACGCCTTTGCCGTCAGGGATGTAAAGATTTCCAGCGAATATGCCGGCTCGCTGGACAAGGACGGTGCCTTCGCTCGCGAAATCAGAATGTCGGAGGTCTTCTATCAGCATCTCGTTGAACATGCGGTTCCACTCAATGAAGTGGCGATCCGAGAACTGAAGGGAGCGCCGACCGCGCTCGATCTCTACACCTATCTTGCCTACCGGCTCCCCCGTGTTACCGCCGAGCGCGGCCAGGCACTCTCGTGGGACCAGTTGGCCAAGCATTTGGGCAACGCCGCGGACAGCAAACGATTTCGCCAGACCGTCCGTGAAACAATGCAACTTGTTACATCAGTCTATCCGAACGCCAATGTCGATGTTTCGGGGAGGAAGGTCGTCCTTTATCCTTCACCAGCGCCGCTCGAGAAGAAGCTCGTTGGAGCCCATCTACGGCTCGTTGGAATCGAACCGCGCAGCAAGCGGAAAGCCCTGTCCAAAAGGACAGGCGAAGCAGAGGGCAGGGCGAAGACGTTGCCGGAAGTCGAAACCTTGGCGTTTCCGTCAGGGTCGCTTCAGTATGGAAAGCGCGAAGAAGCTTTTTTGCGGATTGGCCGCGAAAAGGGTGCTCCCTGGGATGTCGATCTGATGGCGAGCCAATTCCGCAGTGGCTGCCCGGACTTCGAACGCCCTCGAACCGAGAAAGAATGGCTTCGCATCTGGGAAAGTTTCGTCATCTCCTATGCCAAGCGGAGAGCCGCGCACCAATAGGAGCGGTGCACTTACGCCCATACGGACGATCGCGCAGAGGCACCAACCTTCTCGTGTGGTGTCCCGCCACCGTTGCCATATAGTCCTACGATACGCGCATCGTCGGCTTCTTGGTTTCACGGGGACACCGAGAACACAATGAATCTTGCCACATTCCCGGCGAAACGGGCTTTCCGCTACCATTGAGCAGAGGCAATTCCTGGGAAGGCTTGATTGCCCTCCGGTCGATCCGCTTGTGCGTTAACTCCAAAAACCAGAACCACGAAATTCGGGATAAAGCACTGACGAACCTCTCGACCTTGGCCTCTTGTGTTGGCTGAGAAAGGAACATTGACCCTGGAATCAGAAAAAGATTTTTCACAACCACACCTTTGGCGTGATTTGAATATCGCCAGACCCCCTGAGACCGGCAAGCATGGTGCAAGTATCAACACTCGTCTCGGTTTCATTCTTAAAAGTGGAGGAAGAGGTTCGGGGTAAAGGAGGAGCAACTATGCTGACCTGTCTGAGCCCAACTCAGGAAACAATCGACACGGTAGCAGGACTTCGCGGCAAGTGGCATGGCAGCTACGCCATGTGCCGATGTCCAGCACACCGCGACAGCACGCCGTCCCTCTCGATCAGGCAGGGCCAGCACGGAATACTGGTACACTGCTTTGCCGGATGCCAAAATGAAGACGTACTGCGAGCAATCTCGCGAACGCGGCCCGTATTCAATTCGCCAGCACCCAAATTTCAGCCAAGTCCATCGTCAGCGAATGCGCGGCGAATATGGGACCAGGGCCGGGAGATCTGCGAAACGCTCGCTGAGGCATACCTGAAATCGCGCAATCTTCCGTTGGATCTCCGCGATATCCGTTACCACCATAAATGTCCGTTCGGACGCAAACCCAATGCCGTCTTCAGACCCGCGCTTCTCGTTGCGGTGAGGGATCGCCTGGAGATCATGGCAATCCAGCGTATCGCGCTCGGATCGAAAGGGCTGTGCCACAAAGGCAAATACATGCTTGGGCGGCCGGGGATGGGCGCCTGGTCACCGTCGTTCAAAGGCGACACGCTCGGCCTTGCGGAGAGCATGGAAGATGCAGTCGCCTACACCAGGATCAAAGGAATTCCGTGCTGGAGTACGCTCGGAGCCGAACGCCTGGCTCTTGTCCGAATACCGGACGGCGTAAAGACGGTCGTGATCGCCGAGGACAACAACAGGGCAGGGCGGCTTGGCGCACTGGCGGCGATTGAGGCGTACGCGACTAAAGACCGGACGGTTCTCCGCGATCCTCCGCCACGAAAGGCGGGCGACTGGGCCGAGGTGAACGAGAACACTGGAGGATAGGACTGCGGTTCGAGGGGGAGGGGAGAGGGAAGCTTGGTTGCGGATCAACATCAGGAGCAGACCGTGACCGACCTATTCGAACAATCCGACCACCGCCTCAAGGGGGCGATCGAGGAAGTCGCCCTGAACATCGCAGGCTCGATCCTTTCGAAGAAGAGCCTCTTTGCGATCATGGAGCAGCTGCACGGCTGCACATCGGCGAATGGATCCTGGACGCAGCGCGATGCCTACGATTTGCTTGAGGCGGGGCTGGCGCTTCATCTTTCGGCGCGTTCGACACCCTTGCTCGAAGATGTGCCTGCGCTGTCGGAACTGGTCGACTCGCTGCCCACCCACACCGTTCGAAGCGAAGATCAGATCCGCTTCCAGCAATTCTCGACGCCGGCCGATCTGGCGGCGCTCGCCGTGATCGCCGCGCAACCCCGCAGCACTGACATCGTCCTGGAACCGAGTGCCGGGCATGGCTCTCTCGTGAGCATGTTGCCGGCTGTCGCGCAGCTCCACCTCAACGAAATCGATCCTCGTCGCCGTGCGAAGCTGTCGCTTCTTTTCGAAAGAGCCACGATCACCGGCTTCGACGGTGCGATGCTGACGTCCCTTTCGGCGCACGACCTCCGGCCAACGGTGATCTTGATGAACCCGCCGTTTTCGCGTTCGCAGGGCAGGGGGGTCGACCAATTCGCAGCGGTCCGTCACCTGCGCGCGGCCTTGGCGAAGTTGCTTCCGGGCGGCCGCGTCGTTGCCATCATGCCTGACTGGTTCACCCCCAGCGCCAAGATGCTGCGGATCTACGAGGAAACCTTCGCAAACTGCACGGTGCAGACATCCTGCAGGCTCGCCAAATGCTATCACAAGCAGGGCACGAGCGTGGCGGTCCGGTTGCTGGTCATCGACAAGGTTCCGGGCAATTCGAAACCGTCCTTGATTGCACGCGACACCGTCTCCGAGCTTGCCGAATGCTTTTTGATCGTGAAGCGGATCGACCCCGCGACAGCGCCGCCGGCACGACCCACCCGGATCAAGCCGAAGGCGACAAGCCTGTTCAAGTCGATGCGCGCCAAGCCGCGCACCACGCCTAAGATCGAGCGCAAGCTTGCGGCGCGCGAGATCGTCACGGTGGACTATGCCAAGCTGGAAGCGCCCCGCGCGCTCGGGGCGCAATCGGGCGTCTACGTTCCCTATCGGCCGAGCCGGATCAACATCCAGGGCTCCCGGAAACACCCGACACCCCTCGTCGAGAGCGTCGCCATGGGATCGATCCCGGCGCCGGTGCCCGATTACATACCGCGGCTTCACGATTGCATTCTGAACGAGGCGCATCTCTCCGAAGCGCAGCTCGAAACGATCATTTACGCCGGCAACGCCTGGACGCAGTTTCTTCCGGGCAAGTTCGTGCCGTCAGAGGAGGGGGTGGGTCTTTCGCTGTCCGAGAACGGCAAGGCCTATCGGAAGGGCTATTTCTTGGGCGATGGGACCGGAGCGGGGAAGGGGCGCCAAATTGCAGCCTGCATCCTCGACAACTGGTTGGCGGGCCGCAGGCAAGCGATCTGGATATCCAAGAACGAAAGCCTCCTCGAAGATGCCCGCCGCGACTGGGCCGCGATCGGCGGGCTCCCCGCCGACATCCAACCGCTCTCCAGCTGGAAGATCGACCAAGAACTTCCCTTCCGCGACGGCATCGTCTTTGTGACCTATCCAACGCTGCGCAGCCAACGCCAGGATGCGACACGCCTGAAGCAGCTGCTCGACTGGGCTGACACCGACTTCGACGGCGTCATCGCCTTCGACGAAAGCCACGAGATGGGCGGCGTGGCAGGAGGCGAGGGCGCGCGCGGCGCGAAGCCGGGTTCCCTGCAAGGGATCGCCGGTGTCCTGCTCCAGAACCACCTCCCCGATGCCCGCGTTCTATACGCGTCTGCCACGGGCGCATCCGACGTCAACAACCTCGCCTATGCCGTTCGCCTCGGCCTCTGGGGACCGGGAACCGCATTCTCGAACCGCGAGGACTTCATCAGCCAGATCCGGTCGGGCGGGATCGCCGCGATGGAACTGGTGTCCCGTGACCTGAAGGCGCTGGGCCTCTATCAGGCGAGGGCACTGAGCTTTGCCGGTGTCGAATACGAGGTGCTCAAGCACGATCTGACAAACGATCAGATCGGCATCTACGACACCTATGCGGACGCCTGGGCGATCATCCATCAGAACATGGAGGAGGCACTGGCGCTTACAAACGTCGTCGACGATCTCGACGGCGACACGCTCAACAGCGGCGCAAAGGCCGCGGCCCGCTCTCGCTTCGAAGGCGCCAAGCAACGCTTCTTCAACCAGGTCCTTCTCTCCATGAAGCTGCCGACCCTGATCGCCGCAATCAATGGCCATATCGACGACGACAAGGCGATCGTCGTCCAGCTCGTCTCCACGGCCGAGAGCATTCTGGACAGGCGTCTCGACAGTCTATCTCCCGAGGAACGCGCCGAGCTTGATCTGGACCTCAGTCCTCGCGAGAACGTCATCGACTATCTCGAGCGTGCCTTGCCCACCCAGCAGATGCAGGTCTTCGTCGACGATACCGGTGAAGAGCGTTCGATGCCAATGTTCGATGACGAGGGACGACCGGTTCACAATGCGGAAGCAATCGAGAAGAAGCAGCGGCTCATAGAGCACCTCTGCGCGCTTCCCCCGATCAAGCCGGCCCTCGATGGCATTATCGAACACTACGGCACCGAGAAGGTCGCCGAAGTCACCGGACGCACCAAGCGGCTCGTAACGCAGGGCGACGGGAGCCAGAAACTCGAAACGAGGTCGGCGCGTACGAACCAGTCCGAAACTGATCACTTCATGGACGGGCGCAAGAACATTCTGGTGTTCAGCGACGCTGGCGGAACCGGCCGCTCCTACCACGCAAGCCTCGACGCAGATAACCGGCGCCAGCGCGTGCATTTTCTCCTCGAGCCGGGCTGGCGGGCCGATCGCGCCATCCAAGGTCTCGGACGCACGCACCGGACGCATCAGGCCGAAACGCCGCTGTTCCGCCCCGTGACCACAAACTGCAAGGGCGAGCTGCGCTTCACCAGTACGATCGCGCGCCGGCTCGACAGCCTGGGCGCGCTCACGCGCGGCCAGCGCCAGACCGGCGGACAGAACCTGTTCGACCCGGCCGACAACCTCGAAAGCGAATATGCCAAGGCGGCGCTCGTGACATGGTTCGGCCTCCTAGCCGAAGGCAAACTCACCAGCGCCACGCTGGTCGATTTCCAGAAACGCAGTGGTCTTAAGATCGCCTCCGCCGACGGCATCCTGGAAGAGGATCTTCCGCCCATCCAGCGCTGGCTCAATCGCATCCTCGCCCTACCGATCGCGATGCAGAACGCGATATTCGACGAATTCCTGGCCCTGGTGGAAGCTCGGATATCCGCCGCGCGCGATGCCGGCACATTGGATGTCGGCATCGAGACCATCCAAGTCGAAAGCGCGAGCGTCGACGAGGATATCATCCTTCGCACCGACGAGCGCACCGGTGCGACATCGCATCTGCTTCGAATCGATCTGACGACCCGGTATCAGCCGACCACACTAGAAAGGGTGCTGGAGCGACGCGAATGGTCGGACGGCTGCATCCTGATGCGCAACACGAAGAGCGACAAGGCGGCGTTGTGCGAGCCCTCACGGCATTTCATGACCGAGAAGGGTGAGCTTATCCAGCGGGTCATCCTGCACCGACCGCTACGCCGCGAATATCATCAGCTGCGTGACCTCGAAGAATCCGCCTGGGTCGAATGTGCGGAGCTTCGCTTCGCAAAGCTGTGGCTGGCCGAGGCCGAAGACAGCGCTTCGCGTTTGCACACCGAGACGATCCACCTCGCAACCGGACTGCTGCTGCCGATCTGGTCAAACCTTCCCCGCGACTATCTCGAGGTCAACCGCATCGTAGACCTCGAAGGCCGCAGCTGGCTCGGCCGCATCGTCTACGACACGGATGTCGCCGACGTGCTGAAGGCGTTCGGTGTCAATTCGAGCGTGAAGCTCACCGATGAGGCTGTCGTGAAGGCACTGCGGGAGAACCGCAGCATCACCATCGAGCAGCCGTTCGGCGCGGTCCTGAAGCGCTCGCGCGTGGCAGGGGATCTTCGCATCGAAATCGCCGGAGTCCCCGCCGATCAGATCGAATGGCTAAAGACCATCGGATGCTTCACCGAGATCATCGCGTACCGCACCAGAATCTTCGTTCCGGCCGACAATCCCGAACCCGTCGTCAGGGCTCTTCTCGCGCCTCTCTGATGGCTCATGCCCGGTCAAAGGGGAGGGGGAGGGGGATTGGTGTCCGGTGAATCGCCGGTCGACCATCAGGAGATACGATCATGCAACTCATCCCGTTGAGCAAGCTCGATCAGAGCGAAGACAATGTCTGCAAGCGGCCCAATTCCGAATTCGAGGAGCGACTGTCCTTCGATATCGAGGCGCGCGGCGTGCTGCAGAACCTCATCGTCGCCAAGGCGAAAAAGCGCGGCCGCTTCGAGGTGATAGGCGGCGGGAAGCGGATGCGGGCCATGCACCGCATCGTCGAGCGGGGCGCCATGGACGCGGACTTCGAAATACCGTGCCTCGTCATCGATCGCCGCGAACACAATGCGAGCGAGGTCTCGCTGGCGGAGAACTTCCAGCGACTGCAGATGACGCCTGCTGAGGAATGCCAGGCGTTCCAGCATTTTATCAAAGAAGACGGCGATACGGCTGCGGTTGCGAAGCGCTTCGGACTGACGCAGCGTTTCGTCGACGGGCGCCTGCGCCTCGCCAACCTTGCCGGTCCAATCTTCGAAGCACTCGCAGCCAGCGACATCACGCTGGACATCGCCAAGGCCTACGCCGCAACCGACCAGCACGAGGTACAACTGCGCGTATTCGAACAGATGCGCCACGCATGGAACCCCAGCGCGGACGCCATCCGGCGAATGATCGCGGATGGCTCGCTCCGCGGCAACGATCCGATCGCGCTTCTCGTCGGTGAAGACACCTATGTCGCGGCCGGTGGCAAGATCGAACGCGACCTTTTCAGCGAAGCGGCCGATGATCGTTGGATCGACGTGGAAATCGCGCATCAGCTCGCGGGTGCCAAGATGGAGGCGGAGGCTGAACGTGTGGCGGCTGAAACAGGGCTCGCCTGGATCAACCCCGTCGCTGCCACCAATTCGTGGAGCGCCCGCAGCGAACTCGGCGTCAATCCGGTGCGCCTGCCTCCTGCGCCGCTCTCCGAGGAGGCACGCACTCGCATCGACGAGATCGACGCACGGATGGACGACATCAACGCGATCTTCGAGGACGAGAGCGCGCAGGAAGAAGACGGCGTGGATCTCGACAAACTCGAGGTCGAATACGACACGCTGTCGAACGAACGCGACGATCTCAACAATCCGGTCCGTGAGCTGCCCGAGGAATGGCACGGCGAAGCCGGACGCTTCCTCATCCTGACCAACAAAGGCGAAATGGTCCTGGAAAGCGACTATTACAGCGAGAAACGGCTGAGCTTCGAGCAGGATGAAGACGGCAACATCACCGCGACCAGCGAAGACATGCCGACCAGCGGGAGCACCGGCAGCTCGGCCGCTCGCCCGTCGACCCCCGAAGCAGTCGCCCCGGGCGGTGAGAAGCCGATCAGCGCCAAGCTGTTCGACGAGCTCTCCGTCCAGCGCCGAAACATCCTCGCCGCATCGCTTCTCGGCGATCCTGGACTGGCGCTCGACTATGCCATCTTCGCGCTCTGCGACGATCGCAGCTACGAGAGCAAGGGGACCTCGCTCAAGGCGGGCAAGCCCCAAGATCCGGCCTACGGTGACATCCCGCAGTCGGCAGCCGAAGGCATCCTCGCACAGGCGGAAGATGCACTCGACAAGACTTGGCACGAGCCCAAGGAGGTCGCCCAGCGTTTCCTGGCCTTCCGCGAACTCGACGACGAGACCAAGGCCGCATGGCTGTCTTACGTAGTCGCGGTCTCGCTGGAGGCGAAGAAGGGCTACAACTCGGAATACCATCCGATTCATGCGGTCCTCGGAAGTATCCTCGACGTCGACGTCGCAGCCATGTGGCGGCCGACTTCGGAGAATCTCTTTGACCGCATCAACAAGACGTCCTGCCTCGCTGCGCTGATCGACATCGGCGGGTCCGAACTCGCGGCCCGGTACGCCGCCTCCAAGAAGGCCGAACTCTCCAAGACATGCGAGAAGCTGTTTTCCGGTGATGCGATCGTCGAGGAAGACATCAAGGAACGCGCTCTCGCCTGGCTGCCCGAAGCGATGAAATTCGATTTCGCTCAGGATCCCGGCGGCGAGGACGATACGCCGGTCGAACCCGACGACGACACCGATCTCGCGGACGCAAACGGAGAACCGACCTTCGAGGAACCCGAAGACGTCGACGAAGAAGCGGCGGTGGACGCTTGAAGGCGCCGCAACCCTCCTGATGCACTGGCCCGGCCGCTCCACCAAGCGACCGGGCCTTTTTCATGCCCGGAGACACATCATGAAACGATCCGCAAAGCGCGACGTCGCCCAAGACATTACGAACCTAATCATCCGAAAGATCGAAGAGGGCACGCTGCCCTGGCGCCGCCCCTGGAAGAAGACCGGCGCCGGCGGCGCGCCGCTGCGCGCGAACGGCGTGCCGTACACCGGCATCAACCGGCTCTACCTGTGGGCCGCTGCAGACGCGATGGGATACGAATCCCGCTACTGGATGACCTATCGCCAGGCGCAGGAGCTCGGCGGACAGGTCCGTCGGGGGGAAGCTGCCGAACCAAGCATTTACTTCAATACGACGAAGAAAACGGAGGTCGATCGGGCTACAGGAGAGGAATCTTCGCGAACGATCCGATTCATGCGCGCCTACTCCGTCTTCAACGCGTCGCAGATCGACGATCTGCCGGCCCATTTCTATCCCGACCCGGTCCCGGAGGCACCTCCGACACCATCGCAGAAAGCGGCGGCGATCGACGCATTCTTCGCACCCATTCCGACCGAGGTCCGCTATGGCGGTGATCGGGCGTTCTATTCCCCAGGCAGCGACTTCATCCAGATGCCTCACCGGCACAGCTTCGTCGATGAGGATGGCCTCGTCGCGACAATCGCCCATGAAACGGGCCACTGGACGGGCCATCCCAGCAGGCTTGCCCGCACCTTCGGAAAACGATTCGGAGACAAAGGTTACGCCTTCGAAGAGCTCGTCGCAGAACAGATTTCGGCCCGCATCTGCTACGAGCTCGGCCTTCCCGCCGATCTGCACGAAAGCCATGCCAGCTATATCGGCCATTGGCTCGACATCCTGAAGTCGGACAAGAGCGCCATCATCACCGCCGCCGCCAAGGCCGACCAGGCCTTCAACTATCTCGCAGCGTTCTCCGGATACGACAGCGAAGCTGAGGAGAAGGGCCATGAAACGGCTACACTTCAAGCTTACGCTTGAACCGGGTCTCAAGGCGATCGTGCGTCTCGCTCAACTCCATCAATACACAACTGATCTCGTGGATGGCGAGCGTGTACTGATCGGACCGGCGCTCAGGGGGCGGATGCTGCTGAACTTCCCGGCCAGAGAACCCCGCGACGTACTCGACAGCCTTCTGGGCGAAGGTCCCGCCGGATGGAACCTTTCAGGACACGAGGACGGCAGATCATTGCTGGTGGTCTCCACCGAGGGTTCCGGCGTCGCCTTTTCCGCCATCGCTCGGATCCTCGAGCAGGTCGCACCCGAGGCATTTCTCAAGCCGATCGCCTTCGAGCCGCTGCCAGGAAATACGCTCACGGCGATATCTAGGTCGCTGCATTGAGGGGAGGGGGAGAGGGCCATTGCATCAGCAATGGAAGGGCGAACTCATGATCTGCGACATCGACTACCGCTACCGCCGAGCCCTCGAGCCCGATGGTCTAACGACATACGATACTGCGATCCGCGCGCTCAACGAGGCGATCGAAGATGCTCGCCTTGCCGGAAGATCGGCCGCGGATTGTCCAGCGGTGCTCCTACTTACGCGGCATCTCTCCCGGATCGCAGAAGGGGTGCGAACCCGCCAAGATACCGAGGATGCAGACCTACGACGGCAGTGCATCGACAAGCTTGCAGACTTGAAGCGATCGCCCGCGATCGTGGCGCTGGTACGACGCGGCATCGACTACCGGCAAGAGGAGCTTCGCCACTATCGCCGCGAAGGATCGCGGACCCTCCGCATGATCGCGTTCGAACTCGGCATGGCGCACAACGACTATCGCCTCGGATACACGACGCCGCAGGAATCGCTTGCCGGAGATCACACGCTGGAAGCGAGAGGGTTGTATATCCGCATTTCCCCTGAGCGCTTCGGCGAACCAGGTGTAGCTTGGCGAAACCCGCACTGGAAACCGCCCGGAGCCACGATGCGCAAGGCCCCGATCACGGTGCTGCAAGACATTCCGGCCCTCGCGAAACGGATCGCAAGCGAACTGAAACTCCCGGCGCCGGCGCAAGCCGGCCTCATCTGAAGGAAACCGATATGGGATGGCTTTCAATGACCCGAATGGGGATGGGTGCCTACGACACGCCGAAGGCCTATCTGGATGCTCAGCTGACTTACGAACATCCGGCGGCGGATGAGACGCCCTTTCGCGCGCTCAGGGTGCTCAAGAGCGTTTATTCAGGATCAGCCTATTACGCCGCCGCCGAGCGCTACGATGAACATGACGAGACGATCGACATCACAGCGGTCGTGTGTCTCGTTCGCTGGAATCCTCGCGCTGCCGACGGGTATATATTCGCCTACAAGGACCTCGACGAAACATGTGGGCCCGTCGAAACGGCCTGCCCGAAAAGTGTTCTGGAGCTCCTGACACCGACAAGCCATCCTTGGGCGCTCGACTGGAGGCGACGATGCTACAGATTGCTCGCTCTCAAGGGGCGGCGCCTCGGCGACGGTGACCTCATCCGGTTCCCCGCACCCATGCGCTTCAGCGACGGCAGCGAACATCGCGAGTTTCGATTTCGGCGGGGAGGGCAGAAGACCGTCCTGACGCTAACCGACGGTCGCGGCCGATTTAAGATCTCCCGCCTTCTCGAGCGCCGGTTCGAGATCGTCCGCGAACCGAAGGTCGCGAAGACTTTCTTCCCTGCCGCATGAACCGGATTTTCCATGATGGAATGCGAAAGTCTCGATCCCAGACGCCGCCAGCTATGCGGAAGAAACAACGCCGAAAGGCTGGCGCTCCGGCTTTCGGAAGCCACCGGCGAGGATCACGCCGTCGTGCGCACCGAGTGCCCGCTGCAGCCGCTGCGCGTCATGCCGTCGCATGGCCATGATCCGGCAACATTCGAGCTGCAGGTGATCCTGCTCTGACTACTCGCCGACTTGGCCGCCGAGGGCCGGATCCAGGAACCACGAAGCGCCCTGCTCGAACTCGCCACCACGCGCCGGTACAGGTCCATCCGGCTCGGCCGAGACGTAAGGATTGATCTGCACGAGCGGCAGCGTCCCTGAACGGAAGAGACCGGCAGAAACCTCGCAGCGCGCCTTGAGCAGGTCGATCAGCCATTCCAGATCGTCCAGCATCTGCAAGACACCGCGACCGGCAACCGTGTAATACAGACAACGCTGATAATCGTCGCACTCGCAAGAAAGAACCTGGGCGAGCTTGCGCTTGGCTCCGCGCTGGCCTTCGTGAAGGGCCTCAAGAGTCTCGAAAAGCTCTCGGGCCGAATGATACGCGTCGAACGCTTCGACGCCGATCGACGCATTCGCCAGCGACCGGCGGGCAACGCGGTTCATCTCGTCGAGCGACGCATCGCGAAGCGCAATATCCAGATCGAACCGACCAACCGCGAATGCCTTGTTCATCACGCAAAACTCCTCTATGCGATGAACATAGAGTGAACAAAGAGGCGCGTCAACTGGTCTAGATCATGTGGCTCATACCCAAAGATACCAGCGGCATGACGAACCGCGTCGCTATCAGCGACGGGCTGAAAGCGGCGCTGGTGCGATGGTATATCGGCAAAGGCGACGAGGCGGATCACCGAGCCTCGGTCTCGCTCGTCGTGACCTCACGCGAAAACGGTAAATGGCTAGCCTGCGACTGTCTGGCGGAAGATCGATCGCCGCCGCTCATGAGCCCCGCTTATCTCAGCTTCCAGGAAACCTATTATCTCCGCCGCCTGACCGCTCGTCCGAGCCACAGCCCCAGGTGCCCGTTCTACATGCCGCAAGCGCCACAACGTATCCGCGAAACCGGCCGCGACACACTCTACGAGATCGAGCAGCCCAAGGGACTGTTCAACGCGCACCAGAAAGCGCCAGAGAAGCTCGCCCAGAAACCTGATGAAAGCGAGCCAGACGACCGATCCCGCGGCGTCGCCATCCCCAGGCTCGGCAAACTCCTTTGGCTTTTGCTCGAACGCGCGCGATCAAACGTATTGCGCGAGCTTCCGCCAGAGGGTCCGCGCGACGGCTCGATAAGCGCAGAGATGAGGCGCTTGCGCGAGGTGGCCGGACAGTTCGAAATCGCCCCGGGCATCAAGCTCGCTCATCATTTTTACACGAACGCGATCGAGTACGAGAAATGCAAGGTCCATGCGAGGCTGCGCGAGGCCGAAGACGACTGGCCGGAAGAATACGCGCCGCAGGCCTTCCTCCTTCTTGAAGCGAGCGAGGTGACAAGCAGCGAGATCGTGACCGGGCTCGGCACAGTGCAGATCCGAAATCGCATACAGCACACCGGAATCATTCGAGCCGAAGTCCAGCCCCCTTTCCTAGTTCTCGCCGTCGTCGGTGAACACAGCAAGCGTGAGGGCTACCGAGCTTTGCGGGCCTATGCGCAGCCCGTATTCACCGGCAACCAGTTCGTACCGGCAGAACGAGACCACGATCGGGATATCCTGCTGGAACTCCAGAAAGCGCAATACAGCCTACGGCGTCACGGCATCCGCATGGCGGTCAAGAAAATCCTCTTTGATATCGAGACCGAACACGGTTCAGCCAGACCTGACTTCCTTGTGGCGGTGAAAGACCAGGCGTCGCAGCGACAGATTACCTTCGCCCTGCAGATCCTCCAGTCTGCCGATAGCGGCTATCTCGAACTGCGCAGCATAGAACACGAGCGCCTTCTCGAGATAGGCCCGGTCGTAGCGTTGCCCTTGGATGAGATCACAGTACAGATCATCGCCGAACGCGCGAGACAGATCATAAGCTGAAAGGGGGAGGGGGAAGGATTTGAGCGAACAATCAGGAGGTTTCGCTCATGTCAGTATTCCCCGCCACGCCACGACCGGTAAATTCGCCCTGGGGGGCGATCCAGCAGGCCGATCAGCTCGCACCGGGCATCTGGTCCGTAATGACGGCCAGCCACGGCGGCCTTCTCCTCTCGGATGCGCGACAGGACGCAATGCCCGATGTGCTCCGTCTCGATGAGAACGCCTACGAGGAAGACGCCGACTGGTGTCTGGTCTACCTGGCTTTCGAAGGAGAACTTGCACAGCAGAAAACCTGCACTGCAGGCTTCCTGCAGCTCGCGCGGGACACCGCCCGGTGTTGGCACTCAGACCGGTTCACGGCGCATACCAGCGAAACCGTCGCGCCCAATGAATCGCATATCCTGCGTACTCGTGCAGCATACCAAGCCGCCATAGGCGAGTTCTGCACGACCAGCGCGTGGGGCGATTGGGCCGATTGGGTCCCGCAGGGTAAGACCGGCGTCATCGCTCGCCGGCTCACGTCGGTAAATCACCTCGGGCGCCCAACGTACGCCGACGATGAGGTTTGCGCGTTGATCGACAAGGATGCTTACGCCCAGCGCGGCGAGGTCACCATGCTCGCCTCGATACCGCATGAAATTATCGATCCGCCCGCCGAGCTTCGGTCGAAGAGAGTGGCATGACCACGCAGGTTAACGACATCGCCATCGACGACGCCGTCGCCTCGGCTCTGTCCGATGGCACACACGTCGTTTACAGCCTTTCGGGCGGGAAGGATTCCAGCGCGGCCGCCTTTGTTGTCGATGCCTACCTCGACCGGATCGGACATCCGCGCGACCGGCGCCATGCAATCCATGCGGATCTCGGCATGATCGAATGGCCATCCACATCAGGCTTCATCGAAACAATCGCGACGATGCTCGCGGTCGACCTATCCGTCGTGAGGCGCAAGGCCGGCGGGCTTGTTCAGCGATGGGAACAGCGCTGGAAGAGTTCGCTCCGCCGATACGAGAACCTCGAGACGTACCAGCTCGTGCCGCCATTTTCCTCCGCACGCCTGCGCTTCTGTACGGGTGAGACCAAGGTGCAACCGATCGGCGCAAATCTCAGGAAGAGGTTTGCCGGGGAAACCGTCATTTCTGTGGTCGGCATTCGCCGCGAGGAAAGCATCGTCCGGTCCAAGGCCCCGATCAGCAAGCCTGATACCCGCTTTGCGCCTATCGGAAACCGGGCAGGGACGACCATGCTGACGTGGCATCCGATAGTCGAATGGTCGGCGCGCGACGTGTTCGCCTATCACGCCACGCGCCGCATCCCGCTGCACGAGGCCTACGGCCGCGGAGCGGACCGATTGAGCTGCAGCTACTGCGTGCTCGCAGGACTCAACAACCTCGCCGTCTCGTCGACATGCGAGGGAAACCACCCGGCCTATCGCGCCATCGTCGGGATCGAGGCCAAATCCGGATTCTCGTTCCAACCGGGGCGCTGGCTAGCCGACGTCAGCCCACAGCTCCTCGACGCGCAGGGAACGGCTGCGATCAGGAAAGCCAAATTGATGGCGGAACGCCGCCGTACAATCGAGAGCGAATTACCCAACGACCTCCGGTTCATGAAGGGGTGGCCACCGCGCGTTCCCACGCTCGACGAAGCACACACCATTCACCGCGTGCGGAGGGAAATGACCACCACGCACAACCTCGTAAACCACTGGCCCGACGCGCTGACGATCCGCGAGCGATTTGCCGAGCTTCACGCCGCCAAGGCGGCTTGATCGACCACCGACGAAGAAATTCGGGCAACGCCCGCGCCATCGCTTCAGGCCATCTCGGGCAAAGAGGAGGGGGAGAGGAAGACGGGAATCAGTCCGACAAGGAGGAACCCGATGAAATACGAACCCATTCGCGCGAGCGTGAGCCCCGAGACGATCGGAAAGGTAACGCGTCTGTTCAACGGCTCGCTAAGCGACATCCTGAACGAACTCCTGCAGAACGCTCGCCGGGCCGGCGCGAGCGTCGTCAACGTCACCACGACGCCTCAAAAGAACGGTTTGCGAATTACCCTCGACGACAATGGTTGCGGGATTGACGATCCGGTACGCGTTCTCGCCTTGGGAGCATCGCGATGGGACGCCGCCGTCGCCAACGGCGAAGACCCCGCAGGAATGGGCGTGTTCAGCCTGGCCGGTAAGGCAACGGTGATCGAATCCCGACCTAGCTCGTCGAGCGATGCCTGGCGGATCGAAATCGCGCCCGCTGCCTGGACGGGAGACGTCGATATCGTTGTCGACCGCTCCAACAGGACCACGGGAACCTCAGTCTCATTCGTTGTCCCCGGCGTTGACGAAGGCACAGCCGAAAACGCCCTTCGGGAAGCCGTGCAATTCTTCCCGGTGCCCGTCTGCTTTCATGGCAAGGAAATGCCCAAGAAGGATTTCCTCTGCGGAGCGATCCATGTCGAAGACTGGCGCGGAAGTCGTATCGGCGTCTTCCAAGGCCGAACTTATCACCGGGCACCGACGGTGAACTTCCACGGCGTCGCTGTCTTCGCGCGGCTTTTCGAAATACCGCAGATCGGCAAGCAAGAAATGCACGCCCGGATCGACATCGGGCATACGCCCGAACTGCAGCTCGTTCTCCCGGCACGCAAAGAATTCGTGGAGAACGCCGGGTTGGACGCGTTAAAAGTCGCCTGCGAGGCCGCCTGCTACCGCGCGATCGCGGCCCAGACGTCGCACAGCCTCAGCTTCGAACGCTACCGCAGAGCCGCCGAGCTCGGCATCAACCTCGCGGAGGCCGAGGCCGTTCTCAATGCGTGGGAACCGGACATTGCCGACAACGAAAGCGGCAGCGAGGCCGGGCAGCGCCGGACGATCACCAGTGAGGAATTCCTGATGGACGCCCAAGAAGCGCATTTCGGACAAATCATTGCCCGCGCGCTGCACGGCACTCCAATCCGCGCCAAACTGGTCGATCGTAACACCGCCTTCGAAGGGTATAGCTGGTATGACGAGCTGCGCGAGCTCAGCGATCCGACCTTCATCGTGCACGCCGATGGTACGATCCACACGGTCGACGCGATCGCCGCCGATCCGCCCCTCCCCGCGATCAGCGTCGCGCAGGAAATCCACCTCGAATACGCGATCAAGGAGCAAGGCTGCAGCACCGCTCAGCGCGAACGGGTGAAAGCCGACATCGTTCTCACCTTCCCGGACGGTTGCTGCTCCGACGGGATCGAGGACGTTACCATCGCCTACGTGTCATCGGATAGCCTTCAGCCCGATGGCCTCGTGGACCTCCTAGACAACGCGTGCTTCTCAGCCTGGAACGATTCCGACGCCGACAGCTGGGACACACAGCACGACCGGTTCCTCCGGGACGCACGAGAGCTCGCATACCGCATCCTGGTCGGCGAGAACGCCGCCATCGCATCCCAATTCCGCGACGCGGTGGCGCGCATCATGTGGACTCTGCCCAAGGGTAAAAGCGTAACGATCGGCTTTACGCACGACAGCCCGATCGATGTGACCGTTTCCGATCTGGAGCAGGCGACGTGAAGCCATCAAGCGTTCTTTGCTATGGTATCGGCGTAGACAGCACCGCCCTGCTGATCGAGCTGGCAAATCGCGAGGCCCCCGATCTCGTCCTCACCGCGGACACCGGCGCGGAGAAAATCGAGATCTACGCCTTCCAAGAAATCATGGGCGCTGGATGGCGGAGCGCTCCATCGCGTACGAAGTCGTGCGCTACGAGGCCAAGCGCTCCAAGAACTGGCCGCCATATCGCGACCTCACGGAATTGCTCTTAACCAACGGGTGCCCCCCATCGATCGCCTTCGAGCGGCACAGTTGCAGTCTCGAATACAAGGCCGCCCCGCAGGAAGCCTTCAACAAGCCCTGGCAACCAGCCATCGACGCCTGGGCGGAAGGCGCCAAGGTTGTGCGCTACATCGGTTACGATGCGTCACCGCGTGACGGACAACGAAACCCGACGAGGTCCGCGCACTATCCGCTGAATGGCTGCGCACGATCGTTCTGATCGGGGCGCGCGGCGCCGCGGCTCAAGACGGTAGAGGGATTATAGCGGAAGTCGACAAAGACGCGGCCCGGACGAATGACCGATTTCATCCACGGCGAAGCGCTCCTCGAAGAGGCCGAGATTAATCGCATCATCGAGAGCGCCCCGTCCGACCTGGTCGCCTTCCAGGAGCGCGCCGCGCAGCAACCCGTCGAAGCTCGCGAACCGATGTCGACCTGGCTCGAGCGGTTCCACGCACAGGAGATCCACCATGCCTGACATGCTTGTTCAACCCCCACCTTCGACGACTGAAAGGATCGCCACTCTAAACGACCGCGCCCGGCTCGGGCTCGATTGTACCGCGCGAATTATCTTCACGCTCAATCTGCTCGACAGCCTCAGCGACGGAACCCGCCGCAACGACATCCTCGCACAGGCGCGCATCATGAAGGCCATGCGCGACTGCACCTTTTCAGACGATTCACCCGAGAGGGACATGGCCTGGTTCGAGGTCGACGGAGTGAAGGTGATGATGAAAATCGACTACTACGACGCCGCGTTCGAGTACGGTTCGGAAGATCCGGCGAACGCGGCAGAGACACGGCGAGCGATTACGCTCATGAAACCCGAGGACTACTGAGTCATGACGATCAGGACAGCGGACGATTCAACCCATGCGAGCGTTGAGAGCGCGCTGCGCCATCTGCGTGCGGCACGAACCAAACTCCGCCAAACGAACTGCCCACGCGTCCTCGAAAAAGTGCGAAACGCCATCAAAAGTATCGAAAGGGCAAGGCGCAACTGCGACCACCGCCGTGCGAGGACGCAAGCATGAGCCGCCATCAGCTTCAGCTGCGAGACGGCGTGCCCGCGACATCCGCATGGATAGGCTGGGATCGTCCTTTGCGTACCTTCTTCGCACAGGTCTTCGCCACTGACCCGAAGGACGAGGATGAAGAGGTTCCGATCCTGTGGGAAGGAACCGTCGAGGCCGAACTGCCGCGGCCCATCGATGCGATCAGGCTGCTCGAGCCCTACTGCGACATTCCCGCCGAGACCGCCGCCAGTCTCGAGATCGACAGAATGAAGACGCTCGCGAAAACCGACGGGCCCAATCAAGTCGAAGCGAGGGCTTTCCTCGCTCGTCTCGAAGCCCGCGACAAGCGCGACTTGGCCTAACAACCACCACAAGTCGGTGACGCACCCGCCCTAGGGTCCGGGTGCGGATTGCGCGCGTTCGCGCGCTGCCGGGCTGCGCCCGGGGGGAAGGAGGGATGAAGGAAGGTGGTCCGGACAAGGGGTTCGGGCAAAAGCATCAGGAGAACTTCCCATGAACATCGGTACCCTCAAAGCCAATGCGGACGGCGTTCACATCGGTCGCATCGTCACCATGGCATTCGCTGCCACCATCGCCCTGCGCGAGTTCGTCTCGACCAACGAGCGCGCCCCCGCCTTCGACGTCATGGCGCTGTCGGCCGACCGCCGCAGCTGGGTGAAGGTCGGCGCGCTGTGGGAATACTCGTCGAACGACACCGGCGAGGTGTTCCTCTCGGGCCGGGTCGACGATCCCTCGCTCGACAAGCCGATCGACGTCGCCATGTTCCGCCAGGAAGACGGCGCCTACAACGTCGCCTGGCGCCGCCCGCAGCGCAAGCGCACGCTCCCCGGCATGGCCAGCGAAGGCGAGGAGGCGCTGCCGCCGCTGAACGCGACCGCGACCGGCAGCGAGCCCGAGCAGCCCGGTTCCACCGTCGGCGGCGACGGCCTGGGCGAGAGCACCGCTCCCTCGCCGAAGGCGAAGACCAAGGCGAAGGAGACCGCCGACGCCTGACCAACAGCGTCCCCCGGGCCGGTGCGACTCCTCCCGCACAGGCCAACTGCGAAGGCCCGTCCGCGCGACCCCGCGGGCGGGCCTTTTTACTGCGGCCAGCTCCTGCGCGCCTCTGAGCGGTGCAGGAGCCGCTTCAAACGGAGGACGCTGGAATCCGCCAGGAGTCGAAATGCTCTATCTGAGTGCCGACCCGACCACAGCGATGCTCGAGAGCCAGCCCAGTCTAGACCCGTTCAAACCTGTCACGCTCATCTCCTACGTTCTGCGCAATGCCAGAGTTTTCGATACACGTGATCCGAACACACACGCCCAGTACGATATCACCCCTGATTTGCTCGATACCAATTGGTACACACACGTAGTGGAGCAGACCCAAGCCCCGACCTGGGATCTGGCAGATACCCTTGCTGCCGACGGTTTTCATGGAGTGTCCTATGCATCCATGCACAATGGCCTCGAGAATGTCGCACTATGGGCCTGGAACCTGAACAGCGAGGCCATACTACGCATAGTCGATCAGGACCGCCGCCTTCCGAAAAGCGACAAATCGTGGCGCTGAAAACCGTTATCCAATTGTAGCAGACAGTCGATCGGGCTTCGGGCCAAACTGAGCGGCCCTCGCGCACCGCCCCTGCGCCGCGAACTGCGTTCTGGATGCTCCCATGTCAGCGTATAGCCCCCGGCTTCCCGGCACGATCATAGCGTCCGGTGGGCAGGGTCACTCACATGGTCACTTCCGCGAGGAACGCCCTGAGAGACGATGATCCTGCGACCGGCTCCAGAGGAGTAGCGGTTCGAACCGGATATCACGGCCTTGTGGCCGAATTCACTGGTTAGCCGAAATCAGCGTGGCTGGCGCGATCTCGCTAAAGTCGCGAGCAAGGTCCTACGGGCCAAGCGACCATGCCGGTCGTCGTCGATACTCGGATCGGTCCCATTGCTCCCTGCGCGGTCCGTCCGCCGCCTAGTGCCCCTGCCCCTCCGATCGGGATTAAGGCCAACCTGAAAATGCGAGCCGTGTTGCTCGCTTCGCGAGCTGCCCGCACCACCTCGATTTTCGAGGTTTCCCGCGCATGAGTGCGCGGTGACCCATCCCTCCTTCCGGGGGCTCGTGAGGGCACCGGCGGACGGTCCGCCGGGACCAATGGAGGATTACGAAATGAACAACATCAACCTGGTGGGCCGCTTGGTGAAGGACCCCATCGCCCGCGACAGCGCCAAGACCAAGGTCACCGAGCTGCTGCTCGTCACCGAACGTCCCGTCATCCGCGACGGCCGCGTCCAGAAGGATCCGGAAACCGGCTACACCAAGACGGACGCCGAGTTTCACAAGATCACCGTCTTCAACGGCATGGGTCTTCCGCTCCGCGAGCACAAGTCGAAGGGCGACCAGCTCGCTGTCTCCGGCCGCCTGCACTACTCGCGCTGGCAGGATGCCGACGGCAACGATCGCTACGGCTGCGAGATCATCGCCGAAAACGTCGAGTTCATCTGACCGACAAGGGGGGCGGCGCGAAAGCGCCGCCCTTTCACCATCTATCGCAGGAGAATGGCCATGAAGGACTTCGGTCTCTTTGCCGAGCGCGACGCCGCACATGCGCAACGCAAGCTCAACAACCTCACCCGCTTCGCAGAACGTCGCGAACAGCTTCTGGAAACCATCGATCTCGATGCACTCGATCGCAACACCGCGTTCGACATTCTCGAGACCGACGAGGATCTTGCCGAAACGCTCGCATTCGGCCCGATCTATGTTCACCATCTCGCGACGCTTGAAGCACAACGTGCCGAGATCGCCGCGACGCTTCCGCGCGCAGCCTGAAAGGAGATCTCGCCATGCAAGTTATCGCGATCGACAATTTCGGCCGCGACCACATCAGCGACCGCGTCGTCTCGACCGGCCTTAGTGCAAGGGCCGCCGAAGAGAAAGCTCAGAGCATGAACCAGCTTCACAGTGGGCCGCATTCCGCCCGCTCCTACGTCGTGAAGCCGGACGATTATGTCCCCTATGTGTGGGAGCCCTGACGGCGCTCTACGAGCGGCCGTATATGTTGCGAACCAGCTGTGCCGGGGCGGGGGCCAGGGCCGCCCGCGCCGTACAACGCAGGTTGTTGAAGCGTCGGTCCTTCCGCATTCTGTTGAATTGACCGAGGGTTGTTGTTGAAGAACTCCGAGAGATCCGCTTCTTCGCCATAGATTTACCCCAACGAAAACCCAGTGGCCGCCCACAGATCAAGTTCGCGCTGCAGCGGTTGCAGCATTACCGAACCAAAAGGATCATACGCTTTTTCCAAGGTACTGGTCCCACTCTTCGCGGCTTCTCACCCCATGCGATCATAGCCTGGGAGGACGCGCGCTCAGTGGCGCTCCCTGCAATTACAAAGCCGAGACTGTTTAAGTGTCTTGGACGCTCCATGATTGTCGTCAGGATAGTGAGACTCTTGCATAGGTGACACTATAATGGTTGCCGCCTCCCGTCCTCCGGCCGGGACCGCGCTCTATTGCGCTAGCTTCCTTGCGGCCCTGGCTTCGCTGGGGCTCGCCGCGTCATCAAGCTCCACCGAGACCCTGCGGGTCTCGGCCCATCCGGGTCACGATCGCATGGCGGGACAGCCGCGCACCGCGCTATCGCGCTGCGGCCAGAAGAGCGGGACAGAGTGCCTCGGCTCGCCCTGCGGCCCGCAGAGCCTTGAAGGCTAACTGGCGTCCCACAGACTTCCGCCATCCAAAAAGAGCGACGCGGCCTACGGTCGGGCCTCCATTTTATGATTCCGCCCCGCGGGCTCTCGGTCCCGCCGCTCGCGTCCGAAGCGGCCGCGCGAGGGCAACGACCCCTGGCGTTGCCGCGCGCGCGAGACGCCCCGGCCTGTCTGCCGCAGCTCCTGCGGGAGCCCATCGTTTGCAAGGTAAAGAGAAGCATCTGATCCGGCTCACGCTAGCATGACCGCTTGAACAACGTCGGAAATGGGTGGGTGCCGGACACTGGGAGTGTCCGGCGCCGTGGAACCCATGCCTTGGCCGCAGTGTTCTGAGTGCATGAGAAATTGCTCAATGACGCTATGCATATGGGCCTGTGCCCTGCTGACACTCACGGCTTCATGCGACGATCCCGAAGTGGTCCTCAACGAACTTCCGATCACTTATGATTATGCGCTAGACCTACCGCCAGAGTTCGTGCGGCAGGACGTCATGGGCATCGATAGTAAGGTCGAGGAGTTCCGCTCGGCAGACGCGATCGTCGGCACCGACTTCGGCCACCACAGTGGACCGCCTAGCTGCACCGAATCAAACGAGTCCTGCGAAATACACAGCGAGCAGATCGCGGGACGAGATGCGCTGGTTGGGCTCTATCGACATGGGCCGAACGAGCGCCCTGGCGAACCTAAGCCTTTCAGGGTCTTCGTGCATGTGCGCGTAGACGAACGCCAGGGGCTGGCGCTGAACCTCTTCGCCCGGTGCGACACACAGCGGGCCTGTGACGCAGCGCTTGGCCATTTTCGGCGAGTTCGTCTGCTTCGTACCAATCCGCCACCTGCGAGAAGGGCGGCCCCACCGCCGCCTGCACCGGCTATGGCGCCTGTCGAGCCTGGTTGAGGATTGTCTGCTAATAGGTCGGAAGCTGCCGAAATGAGTTACTCCTGATATCAGCCATTCAAGAGAAAGGAGAGGGGGAGGGTGTGTTTGATTGCATCCTCGTGTGATGGGGTCCGAAGGATACTTGCGGCAAGGATCCGGTCAAGGATCCGCGGTTCCCCCAATTTTTTCCCGGCAATTGTCTGCTTTCAGCAGACGGGAAAAAAATCGGCTCCCCCACGGCCCGTAGGCGTTGACCGGGGTCCGCCACTGACGTGCCGGCTTCCCGGTCAACGTCCCTGACCTCGCTTGTCCGCTGCGCACCATTGGACCCCGTCATCACAAGATGACGGACACAAAACCAATGGAGGCTTACAATGCAAAAGTTCAACAATTTCGCCGATCTCGCGAACGCCCGCATGGAACTGGCAGACACCCGTTCCGATGTTACCACCGCGTATGATGGCGCCTTCCTCGAGCAGAGCGACATGGCGAAGCTGAGCGTCGTCGAAGAGCCGATGGCCGCCGAGATGCCCGATCCGGACATGACCCGGGCTGCGGTAGAACTGGCGATCGGCACCGTGTTCGACGTCCTGAAGGACACCCGCATGGAGGAATTCGCCCAGCAGCTCGCCTGGGGGATGGTCAATTCCTTCCACATGACCGCACGCCTGGTCGAAGGACGTGAGGACGATGCCGCGAAGAAGCTGGGAGAGATGGCTCGCCACTTCGATCCTTCCGAAATCTATGCCGTCGAGCTCGAAGAAACGCAGATGCTCGTCCAGACACTACAGGGTTGCCGCGAAGCCCTCGAGGCAATGCGGGATCACGCTTCGGACGTCTACCGGGTCGAGACCGGACGTCCGTTCACCGCCACCCGCGGATCGCAGGTCAGCAAGAACGGCGTGACCGCCTCGCAGATCCAGGCACGCGACTTCCTCGCCGCACGGGCCAAGGACCGCAGGGCGCAGTTCCAGCCCGAAGGGCCGCTGGTCGTGGTGTCGGGCGGTATGAAGGAATGGCACGACTACGAGATGATCTGGGACATCCTCGACGACATCAAGTCGCGCGTGCCCAACATGGTCCTCGGCACGACCGGAATGCGCAAGGGTGTCGACGCGATGGCCAATGCATGGGCGCAGAAGAACGGCGTGCAGACGATCCTCTTCATGCCTGACCGACGCCACGGCAACCGCGCTCCGTTCCTCCGCAATGAGAACATGGTCAAGCTGAGCCCGGTAGAAGCAGTCGTAGGCGAAGGCTCCGGCATCCAGTCGAACCTAGCACAGCGACTGCGGCAGGCAGGCGTGCCGGTTCACGTCCGCCGCATCGCCGATCAGCGACCGCAAACGCAGCGGGTCGGCGCGTCCACCTTCGGGTGAGCGCCTCTCAGGAGGCTCCGGCGTCTGCCGGAGCCTCCTTCCTTTTTTCTCTCGACAGAACGGGCTCAGGGGGCATCGAGCCCCCGTCGCCCGTGTGGGCGCATCACAGGACCCCGGCGGTCCCTTGTTCGCTGGCGACTATTCAGTCGCTTGCGCATCGCGCGCCCCGCCTTGGCCGAACCGGCATGGCTGGCTCGCCCGAACCCAGGCGCGTCCAGCCTTCGCGGCCATGCCTGCGCTGCGCGTAAATGGCGGTGGCATATAGCATGCTGGCAGCTTCCGAGCTCAATAGCCGACATCTAAGCTACCCTATCTTTCCTCCACAAGCTGTGTTCAGAGCAACCGGTAAGCTGCCTTCAGTGCAGTTGCATTCATACAGCGGTAAATCGCAACGTATTGGACATCGAGCCCAGTCCCGCCGAGAAACGCGCCCAACGAACGAGAACGGCAGTCGAACCCGTGGGAGTCCGACTGCCGTATTGATTAATTCGAAGACCGCCGGTCTAGGGGGCCACGATCAGATCATAGGGGAGGCCTGACTGCCTGAAATCACGAATAGACGTGTAAAAGAGATGTCCATAAGTCTTGTGCCGACCATGTATCCAACCTGCAGCCCAATCACCCCGCCAGACCGGACCGCCACTATCGCCTTCCCGGTTCCAATTGTAGGTTGAAGTGCTGGCCGGCTTTTCAATCATGTAGATGTTGGTCAGGCCGTAAGCAGGATTGCTCCAAGTCCTTACAGGATCTTCGGTGAGGCCGCAGCCTGGGCCGGTAAATCGTCCAAACTTGCACATTAGTATGCCCCCAATGGGACTTATCGCACCCCGAATGGTCACATATTGGGTACCGTCCCAGATATACGGTCCGGGAGGATTGCTGGTGGAATCGGTTGGGCTGTTGAGCTGAATGTCTAGCCCATTAGCCAGCAGGTCGATGGTGGAACCTAGCGACACGTAGCCACCGCTTGAATAACTCGCATCGGCATTCCGGTTAAAGCGTGCCCGAGCATTACTGATATGCCCGGCAGTCGTCACGTAGCGTGTGGCATCCGATTGCGTAGACATGACCGAAAAGCCTGTCGTGCCTCCACAGAGGGAAGTGCAGCGACTTGGGTCGGTTTCATAGGCTGCGCTGCCGTAGAGGGTCCCTGAAAGTACGATTTCTCCGTCTTCGATCTCGTAAGGCATATCGACGTCGATCTGTCCTGCGTCGATGGCAGCCTGCAGTTCGGAAACCTGATCGCCCGCAAGGAAAGTGACCCGCCCGGTCTCCGGAGCAAGGCCTACAGAAACTTTCTCAAATCCGGCCTCGGCCACCTGGGTTGATATCGCCTGCGTAATGCGCTCGGCTTCTTCGGCTGAAAGGGCAGCGGTAACGAAGTCGGGATCAAGCAGGCCGCGAGGCAAAATGTCCGTTAGATCGGCGGACGGATCGGTCAGGCCAATTACCAGCTTTCCATCCCTCATCGATACAAACGAAAAGAGCTCTGGCCGACGTTCCTGCAGCCGTTCGACAAACCTGTTGAGCGCGTTCATCCTGCGCAATTCGCTGGTGGCCGGGCCAAGGGAAAGGCCCGTGACGCGCGCGTACTCGCGGGCTTCGGCGTTCCCCGGTTCCCAGGATGGACCGCGTCGCTCATTCACGTCCCGTAGCGGGGCGGCGTTACTAACTTCCGGCGGAGCATCTTCGGGAGGGGGGCTCCAGTTGCTGTCCTGCGCACCAGCGCTAACACTCCACAACAGGGGAAGAGACAAGAGCATTTTCATACAAGATTTCATCTTCATTCTCCTCTGAATATGGAACGTACGAGGGCGTTTGGATCGCCCGCACATGAACTGTTGGTGTTCTGAAGTAACGGGTAATATTCGAGCAGGAGCGAATATCTCCGCCCGACAACCACAGCGTCGCCATCGGGAAGAAGAACGGCTGTCTTGTCGGCAGAAAGCGTTGATCCATCGGGAAAAAAGACCGTATAGTTCCAGCGGTCTGTCTCTAAAATAAGGCACCCATCTGCCAAACGTAAGTGGCCCTCTCTTACCCCTCCGGTAATGATATCTCCTACTGGGTATGTCTGCAGGACATCATCCGGAACGGCAGCCGAACGAGGCGTCGCGCAGCCAGTGAAAGCCAATCCAATGGCAATACTGGCTGCAGCTAATAGGGACTTCGGTTTTTCTGTCATAAAGGTCAGCGCTCCGGTCGTTTGCGCTACGTCTCAATGTGTGCGTGCGTGATTTGTTCCCTTTTTCGCCTAGAAGTGGCACCAAGTCTGTTTCGGCGCAAACATGCTCAGAGCCGACTATCTCGGACTGCTTTTGTATGCGGCGTCGCTAAACCAGACAGTCCGCCCCCACCCAATTTCCGACATGGAGACTTCGCCCATGCCGATGCGAGTCATGTTGGGGACCACCGCCACGTAAAGACAGGCCGCTGCGGGGTCGTCGCCCGCCTCGGGTATCAACCCGTGCGCCTCGGCGTAGGCACTCCCTCGCGGTCTGGCGAACATTCGTCCGCTTGCGCAGCGCCCGATGTGCCTTGCGTCCGAACGGCTGTGCACGGCCGCATCGCTCCGGCTCGCTGGCGAACATCCGTTCGCCTGCGCTTCACCATCACGATCCTCCTCGGACAGCAACCCCTTCCCGGAGCAGGATATCGCCAGGGGAAATGCCGAAGGTCCTGCGCAACCGGCAAGCTCATCCGACAACGCCAGGGCAGCGCATCAAAGGGGAGAGGGAAGGGGGGAGACGAGCTATTGTAGGAGCCTCGCGTCATCAATCCGGAGGACTGGCCGATCTGTTTGCGGCGTTGTCATTGTTTGCTGCACCGATGGCAGGTGGGCTCGGTGCCCATTCGCCTCCGGTAATTGTACCGAATGCAATCGGGGTGCCATTGCAATCGCGATGCTCCAGCTCGGCCATCAGACTATCAGGCAATTCCTCCATTCGACTAAAGCTCGAAACCGTAACCGTCTTTGGCTCATCGAGCGAACCGAGGCTCGCTTCAATCTGGTCAAGCGTATCGCCGGGGCGAAACAGCGGCACGAATACCGAGCCGTGCGCGTCGCTGATCGAAATACAACCGTCGATCCGCTTGATGGTACCCGACAAGGTCGTCAGGTTGAGCGTCGCCGGATAATCATCGAGAATGATGAGGTCGCTTTGAGACACCTGAGCGTCGGAGCCACAGGCGGCAAGCCCCATATAAAGGGCGAGTGTGGTCGCGATCCTCTTCACGGCGCAACGAAGCCGGAAGTGCAACTCATTTCGGAATTGCGCGAAGGCTGCCACTCGTAACGAGCAGCCCACGACGCGTACCGCATGCTTCGACGATCCTATTGGTGGGATAGGCTCCTTGTTCGTCATCGACAGTTGAGCCGGCAAGTTCGACCTTGCTCCCAAAAGCAATATTCTCCCCGCTTGCCAGCGCAAGTTCGCCCGTATTGGGCATTGTAACCGTTCCAGTCTCGAACACGAGAGGAACAGTTTCGCTTTTCATAAGTAGCACAACGCAATTGTTTTTCAGTTCAAGGATGCCTTCGGCCCTTGCGAGTGGCCCGGAGGGGGGCGGGATGCCGTTGGTGGCCGGCGCTCTGTCAAAAAATAGCAGCTTAGGCTTCTCCGCTCCTGCCTCAATCGCTTCTTGCCCATTTGAGATTGCAGCATTTGAGCTCGTCGCACCTGTGTCACTCGGATCGGTTGAGCAGGCAGCCAGCACGAATATTGCGCTTGTAATAAGAGTTCTCATTAGTCTCTCCTAGTAAGCCAAACGATAGCCGGCGGCGTAAGCGGCATCGGTGCTGGAGTAATACAGCACTGAGTCCTTGCCGCCGTTATAAGCATTCTCATCGCAGCCGGTGACAACCCCAAACGCAGTCTGCCACGCGAACACCGGCGCCCCGCTATCGCCGCCGGCACAGCGCAGCCCGGTGGTAGGACCTATGATGATTGCATAATAGCTGGGACCAGTGCCAGTTGAGGCAGTCGGATGCGTGTAATCGACATACTTCCAGTAAACCTCACCAACGCGGTCGCAAAGCCTCGCCCAAAGCTAAAGATGCGGTGCCCTAGCTGCGGTTCGGAATCGATTCGCAAGAACGCGTGGGCCGCCGGGGACGACACCAATCAGCGATGGGAGCTGGGCGGCGTCTACGATCATAAAACCTGCATCGAATGCGAGCACGAAGGGGATGACCACTTCGACAGGATCGACATCGAAACCG
>OJBY01000180.1_pt1 | contig 40976 bp, 37 predicted proteins | sample 1591731 | NCBI WGS metagenome assembly OJBY01 (sample SAMN05416837, study PRJEB24817) | seawater metagenome | isolation source: Sea water | place: Canada:Atlantic | collected 2013-07
GAGATCATGCCTAGTCTCGTGGGCTCGGAGATGTGTATAAGAGACAGGCTAAAAGTCAGCCCACACCTCTGGCCAACTTTCCGAGCGCCAAACCGCTTTGTCGCTCACCACTTCGCTTTAGGCCGGGCTACCAGCTGTGGTTTAACTGAGGTAAGTGTGAAGCACACTGACACCCACGGCTCTTTAAACCATGGGCTAAAGCTTTAAGCTTTATCCAGCGCCTGAGCAACATCGGCGATGATATCGTCAATATGCTCAATCCCAACAGAGATCCTCACCAAATCTGCGCTCACGCCGGCAGACTCTAGCTCTCTCTCATTTAACTGCCGGTGCGTGGTCGATGCCGGGTGGCACGCCAGTGATTTGGCATCACCGATATTTACCAGACGCAAGATCATATCTAGCGAATCGATGAACCGAGTGCATGCCTCGATCCCGCCCTTGATACCAAAACTTAAGATCCCCGATGCCTTGCCTCCGGTTATCTTCTTGCACAGCTCATGATAGGAGCTCTCAGGCAAAGCCGCATAATTCACCCACTCTACTTTTTCATGCTGCTGCAAAAAGGCGGCGAGTTGCTCGGCGTTGTAACAGTGACGATCCATACGCAAACCCAGCGTCTGCAATCCTTGGAGCAGCTGAAACGAGTTCATGGGTGATATCGCAGCGCCGGTGTTTCTAAGTGGCCCCACCCGGCAGCGCCCGATAAAAGCGGCCGGTCCCAACGCTTCGGTATACACCACTCCATGATAAGAAGGATCGGGCTCGTTCAGTATGGCGAAGCGCTCTTTGTTGGCTACCCAGTCAAATCGACCCGAATCCACGATTGCACCCCCGATAGAAGTACCGTGCCCACCGATGTATTTGGTCAAAGAGTGAATCACGATATCCGCACCCAACTCAAAGGGTCGGCAAAGATACGGCGTGGCCACGGTGTTATCGACAATCAGTGGCACCCCGTGCTTGTGCGCGATCTCAGCTAGACGCGGGATATCGACGATATTGCCAGCCGGGTTACCGATTGATTCGCAAAACACCGCTTTGGTCTTGCTATCGATGGCATTTTCAAAACCTTCAAAATCATCGTGAGAGATCATACGGGCTTCGATGCCCTGCCGCGGCAAAGCGTGCGCAAAAAAGTTGTAGGTACCGCCGTATAGCTGGCTGGTGCTGAGGATGTTGTCCCCTACCTCAGTGATGCACTGGATCGCGTAAGTAATCGCGGCCATGCCAGAGGCAACACAGAGCGCGCCGATACCGCCCTCCATCGCTGCGACGCGCTGCTCCAGCACGTCGGTTGTCGGGTTCATGATGCGGGTGTATATGTTGCCCGGCACTTTGAGGTCAAACAAATCAGCGCCGTGCTGCGTATCGTCAAAGGTGTATGAAGTGGTCTGATAGATGGGAACCGCGGCAGACTTGGTGGTTGCTTCGGATTTATAGCCTTCATGCAAGGCGATGGTTTCAAGTTTCATGAGCTTCTCTTAAGGTGTCGACTTGCTGGTTGCTGCCCCTGTTTTATCAGTTTTCAGCGCAAACCCCAAGTTTGTTAATTGTTAAGGGTGCTGCGTGAGTAACTGGGTGCACTTCTAGTCAAATGTGAACGTAGACAGTTGGTTTCACTGATTGCTGATTAACGCCGTATTTAGCAACTTTGACCACTACAATGCTTTGTTGGTATATGCGTGGTCACTTCTTGCTCAACGTTGCCCAGCATAGTTTCCACTTCGCCATACTTGACGCAGAACATCGCGCGATCAGCCCGCTCAGCTACGGTGTTAAGGCAAGCTGGGAGCGCATTATGGCTGTCAGTTCAGGTTTTTTTAATCATCCGGTTCGCCAGTGTTCGAGTCCTTGGCCTACGCAGGGCAAAGCCGTTGGCGATTTTTAGCGGCTACGGCACCAGCGCACAGGCACGCTAAATCAATTCCTGTCAGGAGGATGGCCGCGTTGCTGCGGCAGTGGTGGTGAAGGTTCATATACAACCGCTCTAGAACTGTAAAGACTGCATAGCCTCTTGGAAGGGCAAGGGTCGAGCGAACAGATAGCCCTGAGCCTGGTCGCAACCACGACGTTTGAGCATCGCAAGCTGATCCTCGGTTTCCACACCTTCAGCGATCACCTTGAGCTCCAGGCTATGAGCCATGGCAATAATGGTATTGGCGATGACTTCACTGCCGCGATCGGTGGTCACTTCGCCGATAAAGGATTTATCAATCTTTATCGTGTCGATGGGGAACCGCTTAAGATAACTCAGGCTGGAATACCCAGTGCCAAAGTCGTCCAGGGAAATACTCACGCCCAGCGCACTCAGTTCGGACATGGTGACAATAGCCGTTTCAACATCGTAGATAACCGCACTTTCGGTGATCTCGAGTTCCAGGTTTTCTGGCGGCATGCCCGTTTCATCAAGAATCTCACGAACGGTAGAAACGAGGTTTTGCTGATGAAACTGGCGGGCGGACAGGTTTACCGCCATCCGTAGTCCTTTTGACACAGCGCCCCTAGAGCAAGCCTCCCGCAGAACCCACTCCCCAATAGGTATGATCAATCCGGTTTTCTCGGCCAGAGGTATAAAATGATCCGGCGGTATCATGCCATCCACCGGGTGAAACCAGCGCAACAGCGCCTCAAATCCAACAACCTCTCGCGAAGCAATATCAACCTGGGGCTGGTAGAACAGCTGGAACTCCTGCTGTCCCAGCGCTTGGCGCAACGAGGTCTCAAGCGCCAAGCCGTTGCTGGCGGGTCTGTCGGTTCGACCCACAAAATGCCGGTAATCGTTGCCGCCATGCTCCTTGATAGCAGCCATCGCAGATCTTGCACTGGTGATCAATTCATCGGCATTGCGCCCGTCCCGCGGGTACTCAGCAATACCGATACTGCAAGAAATGAACAACTCCCGGTCATCATCCAGAACGATAACCGGATGAAGCTCCTCTATAATACAATTGGCGGTGTGGGCAACTTGCTGAGCGTCCTGCCCGGGAAGCAGGGCGATAAACTCGTCACCTCCCCAGCGGGCCAAGGTGTCCGAGCCCTCCAAACACTCGATGATGCGCTTCGACACTTTGCGCAGAACATCATCTCCCCCGCTGTGACCGAGACTGTCGTTGACCTGCTTGAAGCGGTCGATGTCCAAGTAAAGAATGCTTACAGTGCTTTTTCCGCTATCGGCATAAAACATTGACTGATTTAATCTGTCCGACAGCAATCGGCGGTTTGGAAGACTCGTTACTCTGTCAAAATGAGTCAGGTAATCTAACTGCTGGCGCTTTTCCAAGTTATCGATTGCAAAAGCAATGTCTCCAGCCACTTCGCCGAGCAAGTTCATTTCTGCCGCGTCGAACGAAAACCGGTCACGGTGGTAGAGCACCAGAGCAATGTCTGCAGAGTCGTCAGCAGTTCTGAGCGGAAAGACCCCAAACGACTCGATACCGAGATTGATCAGATCTGTCAGTTTGTTCTGATCCGGGTGCTCGGAGAGGTTTTTTCGTACGATAGTGTTAAAATTCTGTAGGGACTCACGGATCGCATCCAGCTCGTAGCCAGACAGCTCCTGATTGTCAAACCTCTTATCTGCGGCATGGGCGTGAACCATACTGAACCCATCTGACTCTGGCTGGCGCTCCACGACTAGCGCCCTCAGCAACTCCCCCTCCTCAATCATAATACGAGTTGCTTCGGTACACAGATATTCACGGCTCTGGACTCTTACAATCAAAGTATTGATGCCACTCAGTACTTTGTGGATGCGATTCAGACGCAGAATTTTCTGCTCAGCCTCCACCCGCTCGGTGATATCCACTATTGCTGCCATCACGTAGCGCGCTTCCGCTGTCTGCACGGGATTAAGCGCGATTTCTGCCTGAAACATCGTGCCATCTTGGCATAGGGCGAACAATTCACTCCCCTCCCCCATCTGCCGCTGTGTGGGGGCTTGCAGATAATTCTGGCGAAGGCGCTTATGATTAACACGGAAGCGACCAGGGAGCAGTTGTTCGACCGACAGACCCAACATCTCACCGTTCGAATACCTAAACAGCGAGTGTGCCAGCCGGTTCGCCATTTGGATCGTACCGTTCGCGTCAGTCATGATTGTGGCGACGGGGGATGAATCTATCGTTGATCGGAAACGCTCTTCTTCACGATTGAGCGCTTCGGCGCCTAGCCAACCGACAAGGCTAAGCACCAAGATACTGGACAAACTGGTCAGCGCAAACCCGAAGGCTGAAGAGTAGTGGCCGCCCCCTACGCCCTGAAGGCTCAGCCAGCCCATCAAAACAGGCGTCACTATGATGAAAGGCAACAGGCGTCGCAGTGAACGACCCCCAATGAGCACACTCGTGGCGGAGCTCATAAGCCCATCACGGTGCTGCAAAAGCAGTATGGCGACGCTACTCAGCACAAAAAGCAAAGAGGTATGTAGGGCCATCGATGAGAAAATAGAAAGCTTGAGGTTTTGTATGCCATAGACATACCCAAGCAGGGCGGCGCCGGCGATTAAAAACACGGCCATGGCCAGAAGTTGTTGCGTTAGTATCGCCCGACGTATTGGCAGACGGGGCGTCATCCAAGACAGGCCAATCAGACAGAAGCAGAAGGCCGTGGCTACAGACATTCGACCGGGCCACTGTTCTGGGGGAGTGGCAGTGTCCATTAAGACGAGATTGTCGATACCGTATTGCCAGCCAAATCCGTATTCCAAAAGCGTAAGACCCGATACCATAAACACAACAAGCGCCAGCACGCTGACCACCCAACCGCTGCCGCTAACGAGAACCCTGGACCGCGAGCTAAGCCCGATAATCAAGCCGGTAAGCATAAAGCAAAAGGCCGTGTTGAACTTCATGCTTGGAAAATCCGGAAGAACCCTCTTCCCTGTTTCGAAATCAAATACCCATGAAAACAAGCCCAGCATACTGATGGCGAAGATTAACCAGCCAATGAGACGTGCACTGTTTCGGTATGCCGGAGCCATAGAAGTGTCCGGAGAAAATCTACCAAGATCCTGAAACTCTTCATTCGGTTTCATTTTTGCCTCAACTTCCTGTGGGCTTTTAAAAGTAGCTCGGTACCACTTTAAAAAGTGTAGCACACGACTTGCGATTTCATTTTCTATACCCGACGCGAGGGACGCGCGACCCGCTACCGTCGTCCCAAGGCATCGTCGTGGCCGCGCGCATGGCAGCAACCTGCGCACTATTACCCTGCTCAAGACTCACACTTACGCTGTCCAGATAGACCTCGGTCGTGTTTCTATATAGGGGTTTTTGCTGTCATCAACCAGATAGAAGCTATCAGCTATATCACTAAGCTAAAGCCGCTTTGCGTCACGGGTGCCGCGTGAGTAACCAAGTGCATCTATCAATAAATGTCAAAGTTGACAGCTGGTTTAGCAGGTTTGGATCATCAACTTTATTGATGGCTGGGGGTTGGCCTGACAATGACCACTAATTTAAAGGCGGCGGTATCACCTACCAATTAAAAGAACTGAAGCCGATGTGATCAGGAGGGCTCAGCTATAAAGCTCTGTCATATCGTCGCCCGTAAATTGATGATGGAGTTTAAGCAGGCTGTCTATTGACGCTTTCCTCAACGGACAAATACGAGTGCCAGCGAGTGTTTTACCGTTGCAGCAACTTATTATGGCTCTGAATCTAAGTATTAGAAAAAATTCGAACGAATAACACAATACAGCAGTAACTGAGTCCCAAAACCGCAGGCAATATGCCCATTGCAAAACCGGGTCCGCGCCAAAGCGCATTGTGTTTATAAGCCGCCCAAAAAATGACACGACCAGCAACGAAAACAAATGAGTAAATGGGTAGCAGACTCAGATATTTGTACGGAAGAAAAACAGACAGCGCCAATGTATTTAGAGCGAACAAAACCACTTGTTCATGCGTATTTGATAACACTCTGAGGTTGACTTCCATTGACTCTGAATTGGCAAGAACCTTTACTGGGTTGTCAGATGGATTACCAAATCTTTGCGAGCCTACCCTAATCACGGTAAACAGAAAAAATGTCGCTGGAAATACGAGGCACTCAATACCCAGCTTTATCCGGTCAACGAGTTCCATTTCAGAGACATATTGTGGAACTAAGATATAAAGAGTGACGAACAACAGGAGTGTGCCTAAACCACCAATAACCATTCCGGACAGAACTATTCTATTATTCTCTACTTGAGACATAAATTTTGCAGCGTATGGACCATAACTACACTTGTATGGCACGGATCGCCCTATAAGTAAAACCACCTATCCATAGCAAGCATCATACTTTGTTAAAATCAAGAGTCATCACACGCTGGATATATAGTACTTATCTGTAATATCAAAACCCAGACCTTTGGCAGATGCGACTTAGATACAGATCCAACATGGCTGGGTCAACTTTAAGTAAGGTAAAAGCGCGCTTCAGCCTAAAACACAAGCATAGCGCGACCTAACAACCCAAACGACACGCCAAATTAAGTCGCGCGACCCTGGCTTCAAGCACTTAACCAACCACCCCATGACCGCTGAAGCCCCTCCCTTGAGCAAGGTTGAAAGAGGAGGCCATTTGCCACGTCCAGATCAAAGCCTCAACTCAACACATAACCACGTAAAGCACATGATGGTCCCTTTGCTCAGGTGACTTAACACAAAAACCCCGAGCCAGTAACGGTACTGGCTCGGGGTTTTTAAAAGTCAATTTTAGCCAACCAACACTTAAGGATTTAAAAGCAGCTCTCTACTCCTCAACCCCCAAGTGTGAAGTGCCTCAATCAGCTGCGCGCGCCTCTTGCTCGTCTTCAGCCTCCTTGATCAGAACCTTCTCAAGCCGCCGTGACTCCTGCCCCAGCAGGCGGATCAGACCAAAGGCCATCGCCATGAGCACCAAGGCAAAGGGAAGTCCGGTCAGGAGCGCAGCACTCTGCAAGGCTCCGTATCCACCCGAACCCAGCAGCGCCGCAGCTAAGCAACCGATCAAGATTGCCCAGGTAACCCGAGACCTAAAGCTGGCTTCTTGCGACCCACCAGAGGCGATCATGGCGGTAACCAGCGCCCCGCTGTCAGCCGAGGTCACAAAGAAGATCACTACGATCACGATCGCAAGTGCGGACAAAGCGGTCGCAAACGGGTAGTTCGCTAGGAAGCTAAACATCGCATCGGGCATGCTGGCGTTGACCGCTTCTGAGAGCCCGCCGTTACCAAACAACTCGATATACAGCGCGCTGTCACCAAAGATCGTCATCCAGGCAAAGGTGAAGAGTGTCGGCACCAACAGCACGCCAAAGATAAACTCACGCACACTGCGCCCGTAGGAGATCCGAGCGATAAAGATCCCTACAAATGGCGACCAGCTCACCCACCACGCCCAGTAAAAGACCGTCCAACTGCCCTGCCAGTTGTCGTTGCTGTAGGTTTCAGTCCAAGTAGACAGGTAGATAAAGCGCTGAGCATAGTAACCCATGTTCTGAACAAACCCGTCTAGCAGGAACACGGTGGGACCCACGATAAACACGATCAGGGCAAAACAAACCGCCAAGCTCAGGTTAAGCTCAGACAACCGGCGTATGCCCGTACCCAGCCCCAGTGCCACCGATATGGTGGCAAGCAAAGTGACCGCCGCGATGATCCAAGCCTGACTTTCACCGTTCTGCTCGATACCAAACAAAAGCTCCAGCCCAGCGTTGATTTGTGAGGCACCAAAACCTAAGGACGCAGCCACACCGCAGACGGTCGCAACGATCGCGAGCACATCAACCCCAAGCTCCACTACGCGCGGCGTCTTGGGGTAAGCGGACTTCAAAAAAGCCCCAATGCTGAGCGGTTTTTTGCGGTTAAAGGTGATAAACGCCAAAGCCAACCCGATGATCGCGTATATGCCCCAAGCGTGCAGCCCCCAGTGCAGATAGGTCAGCCCCATGGCGTGCTGAGCGTTGCCAAACACCCCTCTTGGCAAGGCAGCATCTGGGTTAGAAAACGCCGTACTGGGCGCGTTTGAGAAGTGCATGATCGGCTCGGCGACCCCATAGAACAAGAGCCCTATCCCCATACCAGCACCAAAGAGCATCGAAAACCAGGTCAGCCGATTAAACTCAGGTTTGGCGTGCCGCCCACCGATGCGCACCTCGCCGATGCGGGTAAAGGCTAAGTAAAAGCAGGTCCCCAGCAGCAGATTCACGATCAATATGAGTAGCCAGCCAAAGTCATCGCTGACAAAAGACTGGACGACGCCAAACATCTCGGAGGCCGACTCAGGAATCAGGATTGAAAAAGCGATCAATATACTGATGATCACTATCGAGCCGATAAAGACGATTGGTTTGAACTTAGCAGGATCTTGCGAGTCGATAGGACACTCCTATTTAAATTGATGCTTTTTAAAGCTGCGGCCGCTGGCCAAAATGCCCACGAGCCTGGGCCAATTTGGCGGGTTACATGCGAACCTAGGCCTAACAGCTTAACCAAAGCTGATCGAAACTGCACCCCTGGGTGTTAGTGGAAACTAGGATTCAACCTGATAAAAACAAGAAAAGAGTGAAAAATGTCAGCGTGATTTAGCCTCAGTACTTAAAACCAAGTCTCCGCAGTTAACGAGTGCCGCCCTATCAAGGCGACATCAATCTATATTTTTTTGAGGTCAAAAATTTTAAGCCATCCCTTTGAACTATCATCAAACTCGCTTCACGTTGCGGCACCTACCCTCGCCTATCGTACCTAGGCTGTGCCAAGCGTGAAGTTGTTAATAGGCAGATTGATAAATGACACCAGTAGCAGATAACACCATAAGCTACTGCCCTCAACATGGAACAGCTGTAACTTAAATACCTTGCTTACTACTGATAAGGATTGAAAAATTCACTCCTTCAGAGGATGGCCGATGCTCTAGAAAGTACTTACCATCGCCCACATCACGCATGCTTACGAGATGATAGCCTGAGCTAGTAAAGTCAATATTGTGGTCATAGCTTTCGCCATCCATAGTAAAAGTACCTGTAACTTTGCATGGCTTGTTTACATAGACAAGTATTAGGTAGTCTTTGGTGTCCTCTTCAACAAACCCACCCCCACCTATTAGCCTCCCTGTTACCGGGTTAAATGGAAATGTCCCAATTCTTGCCAAACGTGTGTTTGCCGGTGAAATAGAAAGTCCCTTTTCTCTCCATTTTGCCAATAGTGGTATGGCTACCTTATCGATCTTCTTAACAGAACCTTGTAAATCAAGGTAAAAATCTTGATTATTTTTCGACCTCACTTGAAACAATACCTCTGACTTCGGCGAGCCAAATATTTCTCCAGGCATATAAGGGAACTGAAGAACCACTTGATTTGGAAAGTAAATCGATGGCAGTGGCTCCCTATCCATGTTCAGATACTCTACGGATGCGTCCAGGCGCTGAATTCCTGTATCTAAACTTGCTGTATCCAAGTTTCGCTGAGTAGCGCAACCTGAAATAAATAGCACAGTGGCAATTAAAAATACCCGGATCATCAATATTTCCTGTTTTGTATAAAGCCGCGCTCTGCAGCCAATTTCAAGCGCCGCGGAAAATCAGTGCGACAACTTGGATTTGTTAAGGCTGAGTTTAAGCACACGAGAGGCTCAACTAGTTGCTAGACCTATCTCTTAAATACAGAGCCGCTCCTAAACCCATAAATACCACCATAACGGTAAACCCAGAAATATAGTCACTAAATGCATTTAAACCACCAACCCCGGTAACTTCAGTTATTTCTGGGGACCCTTTTATAGATAGCATTGTTATAACGACAAATATATTAAGTGTTGCTCCCATAAACAAGGTGATACCAGTCGCCTTTTTCCAGCTCGCACCTTTGTAGCTAACTAACCCAATTAGATGAAATATAGTAAAGGGAACGCTTAGGCCCATTATCATGATTTTTTTAGACCCAGTATCATCAAGGTCTAAGAAGGCAAGAAGACCGATCATATATACAAAAAAACCCGATATGACCAAAAATATGATCCCTATGACGTTACGAATCACTCATCAGCTCTCGTTGGTTGGAAGAAAAGTACTCATTAGCATTAGGTCTATATAAAAATATAGTGATTATCACAAAGAAAACCACTCCTGGAATCAACATTGCTTTAGCGGGAGAAATAATTAGACCAATAACTAAAGAGGCAATACCCCATCCAACATATAAAACTCTGCCAACATTCTTGGCTTTGAGTAGTAGAAAACCACAAAATAGTGTTATCGCTATACCTAAAATCATAAATATGTACTGCGCAATTATTGGGATAGAACTTAATTCCATAATTTTATGCACTTGAGGATTATTATAAGTAAGGATTGTTGAGACTACAGACATCAAACTCGTGATAATAAGAAACCAACTAATAATGGTTATAGATATTGGACGACCTTTCATTTTCTCTCCTGTCGGCTAACGCTAAAGTTATGGGGCTAATTTAATAGGGCTAGCATTTGGTAAATTTTGAATTGAAGATTTTAAATTAGTCATCCGTCCGAACCACTTAATCATGTCATCTTTTATATAGTCTAGCTCAGCAGACAAATCATACTTGTTCAATATATATCGAGAGTCTTTATTTAGTACTACGTCCATGTTAGATAAATCTACAAGCTTTAAATATTCTATAGAGTTAGAATCGCGACCGAATAATGTGAGTTCCCAACCTTGAGGTGAAATATGAAGATCGAACGCTATTAAATTTCCACAAATATTATAATCATGAACCAAGCAAAATTTGGAGTATATCCATTGCCTTTCGCAATCCTCTGGCTTTTGAATTAGATCAGATAAATTTCTAATTTTTTTATTTAATTTCGCGATGAAATTATTTCTTGATTTTATTATCGAATTTACTCTTTCTTCATTTTCTATAAAAAATTGATCTATTTTATTTATTTCCATTTTTTTTCCACTTAATTTATGAATGGTACTCAAGAAGTCGATGAGATATAAAATCCACTTCTGAGAAGATGTAGTAATATACATACCTATATTTTCATTGATCTTCGCAATAAAGTCTTCATATTTGACACAAATAAAACCTGAATTATTTGTTTCTTTTTTTATGCTAAGTACTATTTTTAAAGTATCTAAATTATTTGGCTTAGCCCAATCATCAATTGATTTACTATAGTCATCGAGATTATTGTTGAGATGATGAAATATCTTATTTTCAATACCTATAATTTGGTTGTCAGTTTCAATAACTATATCAATCCTACCGCCATTATTTGTTGATACTTCTCGACTTACTTGAAAGTTTTCTTGCTGAACCTCAACACCACCAGTAAGATTAATTAACGAGGTTAAAAGTAAGCCACCCAAGCCATGTTCATTATTTGGATTAAGGTAGAATGCTAAAATATTGCTAATCACATTTTCATAATGAGGGTATCCGGCAATCTCAAAAATACTTTCACTTTCTTTATTGTCTGGAAGCGACTCAAAATCATGAAGTATCGCCAGAAAATCATCATAAATATTATTATTGTTATCTCTTTGAATGCTAGCGCCCATACAACCTCTCTTTTTTGTAGAAAACTATTTGCGATAGAATATATAAAGTATAATAATGCGTTAAAAAGCGTAGCAGAAGATTGTAACGATCAGATACTTGTTGTGCTTATCTTTCAAGCACTTCCTTAATAGCTCGATACACTTCGATTAATCTCCCATGCCTTCTCAGTCTCACAGAACTTGATGAGTGATATCACACTACCGATATTTAATCGTGATATTAAAAAAATATAAGTGCTGGTGAAGCTTAAATACTGAGTGATACCTCAACCAGAAAAAAGGGTGGTATTTCTTAAATTCTGCTTATTTCAAAAAATAATTCTATTAAGAATAATATAAACCTTAACTTGATAAGAAAATTATGCTTACTAATTTTCCACTTCTGTTTCAAATAATGTCTTTGCTAAGCTATTGTGAAACGAACCAACAATAAACAGCATTATGGCTGCACCTAAGCCAAAATACCATAATGCGTTATGATCAAGGAAATAAATAATTGAACATAAAGAAATAATTAAAGAAATGCCAGCTATCGTATAACAGAAACTATAGAATGATTGGCCTAATTCGCTATTAAAATGCGAATAACTTTTTCTTCCTAATAAAATATATGATTCATAAATTCCGCCAAGACCAAGCCAGATTGGCATACCTAAGGCTGAACTATATAATGAAACTCTAAGTGCTTGGGACTCACTCCATATTTGGGCAAGCAGAATTATAATTAATAAATGTATGCCAGCTGCACCATACGATAGGTTTCTATACATAAGAAATTTGGATTCGCTTGGGTAGCGATTGTAGGCATCAAGTAGTTTTTTTTCTGACTCTACTTTTTGTTTTTCTGGCATTAACCACTTCTCCATTATTAAGGTTTGCTATATTCGAGATTCAAAAATATTTAGATTTAACGCGTCCACATTTTAAGTGATGCTCAAAACACCCTTAAGTGGTACCAATAAAAATTTATGTGTTCAATTAATTTTAAATCTTATTCTTTCAGACTAAAACAGATTTCCCTACCATAGCAACCAGTAATAACCCTAATCGACCATCAGCTCTGCAATCTCCCCAAACCTCGCTCTCCTGCCGCACCCACCACCGTAGGCATTTTACCGCTCACCCAGCAAAACTCAGACTCAAGCCCCAAGCCCAGCCGCCCGCAACTTTGCTATAATCGCGCCAAAATTACCTGCTGGAGTCTTGCTTGAACACCTTGACCGCCCTCTCCCCTGTCGATGGCCGCTACGCCGCCAAGTGTGACGCACTGCGTCCTTGGCTCTCTGAATTTGGTTTGATCAAAGCGCGGGTGATTGTTGAGGTGCGCTGGCTAGAAGCGTTGGCCGCTGAACCTGGGATCGTGGAGCTGGAGCCATTTAGCTCGGACGCCAAAAGCTACCTGCAGGGCATCATCGATAACTTTAGTGAGGCCGACGCCGAAGCCGTCAAGCAGATCGAGGTCACCACCAACCACGACGTCAAAGCGGTTGAGTACTTTTTAAAGGGTAAGCTTGAGCAGCACGCCGAGCTCGCTGCCGCCAAAGAGTTCACCCACTTTGCCTGCACCTCAGAGGACATCAACAACCTGTCCTACGGGTTGATGCTCAAAAATGCCCTACCGATTTTAAGCGCCAGCATGGATCAGGTGATTGACCGTATCAGTGACCTAGCAGTAGAGCACGCCGACCGCCCCATGCTCTCGCGCACCCACGGTCAGACCGCAAGTCCGACAACTTTAGGTAAGGAGCTGGCAAACACCGCATATCGCCTCGCGCGCCAGCAGCAGCAAGTGTTAAAAGTAGAGCTACTAGCCAAGGCAAATGGTGCCGTGGGCAACTACAACGCCCACATGGTTGCCTACCCAGACGTGGACTGGGAAGCGCACGCCAAAGCCGTGATCGAGACTCTGGGTTTGACTTACAACCCTTACACCACCCAGATCGAGCCGCACGACTATATCGCTGAAGTCTTCGATGCGATCTGCCGATTCAACACTGCGCTGATCGACTTCAACCGTGACGTCTGGCAGTACATCTCGATGGGCTACTTCAAGCAAAAACTCAAAGACGGCGAAGTCGGCTCCTCCACCATGCCGCACAAAGTGAACCCGATCGATTTTGAAAACTCCGAGGGCAACCTGGGAATTGCAAATGCCACCCTGTCTCACCTCACTCAAAAGTTGCCTATCTCGCGCTTGCAGCGTGATCTGACGGACTCAACCGTACTGCGCAACATCGGGGTGGGTTTAGCGCACAGCATCATCGCGTATGAAGCGTGCCTAAAGGGCATGAGCAAACTTGAGGTGAATCCGCAGCGCCTGGCCGACGATCTGGATAACGCTTGGGAGATCCTGGCGGAACCAATCCAAACCGTGATGCGCCGCTTTGCGATCGAGAACCCCTACGAGAAGCTTAAAGCGCTGACTCGCGGTCAAACCATAAACGCAGCAGCGATCGCTGAGTTTGTCTCAGGCCCAGAGCTGGACGGTGTACCAAGTGAGCATATCGAAGCGCTTAAAAACTTGAGCCCTGCGACTTATGTGGGCAGCGCAGCTGCTCAGGCCAAGCGCATCAAGGCGCAGATCGAAGCTTTGAAAAACTAATACTACGGTCATAAAAAAACCCAGCGCCATGAATGTGGCGCTGGGTTTTTTTATGGCGGGCATTTTGCCCTTTGGGCTTTAAAGACTTTAAGCCTGAGGGGTCAGCAGCAGTTTTGAGGTGTCGATCTCTTTGGCTGCAAGATTACTCAAGATCTGATCATAAGTCGCTTGATCCAGCTGCGGGGTGCGGCTTAGCACAAACAGCGTGTAGCCCAGTGGATCAGTCACTACCGCGTATTGGTAGTTTTCCTCCAAAAGCACGATCAGATAGTTGGGATAGGGGAAGTCGGGCACGTCTGGAAAAGTAACCTTGAGCTCGGAGTTGGTCTTGGTGTCCTTGACCACGGCGTTGCCGATGATCTGACTGATTGGCCCGTCTAAAGTGTCCTGAAAACCGGTGTTGATCACCTCAACCGAGCCGTCGTCGAGCAAAGTGTACTCAGCGGTGACGCCAACTAACCCTTCATTAAATGACACTTCGTTAGCCGAGATCTGATACCAAAGCCCCATGTAGCTTGGGATATCGACATAATCGACAGTTTTATCGAGGTTACAGGCGCTCAAAAGTAAGCTTAAGCAAACCGCTAGGGTGTATCTGAGGGTTCTGGTGGCATTTTTAATTTGATTCATAATTAGAGTATTAACCTTAGAAAATTAATCATCTAATTGTTTGTCAGTCAGATCAAAGCCAGTTGAGTAACCAACGCTACGGTTCGGTTACATAGCTTCGGTTGGCACGATAATCGAACGTGCTATGAATATAGTCGCGATATCCGGTCAATCTATACGAAGCGCGCATGCCTGATGATCTAACAACTCCGTGGAATTGATAGGCTTTTTTTTAATGAGCAGACTTCGCTCACTCCCTGCCACTTAGGGATTCCCATCTAACTAACCTGCTCAGTTCATAACGCGCTTAGCGACTTCATACGCACTGACAATGATAAAACCTTAAACCAAATTAGGGCGCTTGCTTATGGTGCTCATGATCAAAAAACGGCTTGAGATCGTGTCAAAAGGTGCAATCTTCAAAGTCAGACATTTGCCATGCGAACTTAATTAACAGCCAGATGCTGTGTCGCTACCAACTCCAAGGTTACACAATCTCAATTTAAAAATTGCCGCACAAAGCTAAGCTGCCCAATTGTTGACCACATAAATCACCATGACTCAAACTCACCTGCTCGATCAACCTGCTCGAAACTTCTATAAACCCCTGATCAGTGTGCTCGTGCTCTTTGCACTGATTGGTATCGTCTCATCCTTAAACCAAGACGACTGGGTCGCCTACTCTTTGCACCAGATCAGTACGGTGGCGGCGATCGCGGGGCTGCTGCTGGTGATTCACCAGTTTCGCGCGCGTCTGATCAGCACGATCATGGCCAGCGCCTTTGTGGTGATCCACATGATCGGCGCCGCTTACCTCTACTCCTACGTGCCCTACAACGAGGTAGTTCTCTCGCTCACTGGTTTCAACATCGACCAAAGCTTTGGTTTCGAGCGCAACATGTACGACCGCTTAGTACACTTCAGCTACGGACTGCTGCTCTACCCGCTCATGAGCGACGCCTATCGAAGCCTATATAAAATCGCGGGACTGGCGCTGGTGTGGGCGGTGCTCATGACCAACATGGCCGGCTCCATGCTCTATGAGGTGATCGAGTGGCAGATCGGGGTGAACTTCTCAGAGGGGTCAGCAAAGAACTACAACGGTCAGCAAGGCGACATCTGGGATGCCCAAAAGGACATGCTGATCGCGCTGGTGGGCGGCGGACTTGGCGCGCTTATCCCTAGATTCAGACAAGCCAAAAACCAGTAAAATGCTTATGTTAGCCGCAACCTTTCAGAAGCCTTGATTTAAGCGGCTGCTAAGTGGCGGATCAAGCGCTGAGCCTCACTTCCATACAGGCTTTAAACCGGTTAAACAGTTATAAAAAGGAGGCTGAGCCGGATTTGCTACTGATTTGGCTAGCGCGGGCATTTGACTTAAGACTTTAAAACTCACCAAGCTTAAAACACTAACGAGGCTGCTCCTGGAGCGAGAAGGCCATAGCGTCTTCACAGATGCGCTGCAGATCCAGTTTCGGCTCCCACTTAAGCACCTCGTGCGCGTGCGAGATATCGGCGATGCGGCGCAAGTCCGATAAAGTTTCTGGCAACTTGAGATCAACCGGTTTACCGCTGGCCAGCTCCATGGCGTCTGCAATCTGCTGCCAGCTAACTGCCTCACCGCTACCGATGTTGAAGCAATCAAAACTCTGATCAACGCTATGCAGGTAGGCCAGCGCTTGCAGGTTAGCCTCTACAGCATCGTCGATGTGAAGCATGTCGATCTGACGAGTGAGCGCCTGCTCATCGAACAAAAAACTCAGCGCATCGACCGTCCCGCCGGTGTTAGCCGCATGGGTAAACACCGGCATGATCCGGTTAGACATACACTTAGGGTGTTCACCAATCAGGTGTGTGGCGTCAGCGCCGCCAAGCTCAAAGTAGCGCATGATCGCAATCCGCCAGTTATCCTGCTTATCCAGATCGCTCATGATTTGCTCGCATACATCGAAACTACGCGCCAAGGGGCCGGGCGGATCTATCTCGCTCAGCTCGCTGAGTTTGTCTGTCCCTGCACCGAGCACGTGGGAGCAGGAACCGTAAACCAGCGTGTTGATCCCCGAGCGACTCATCGCCCGAAGCAAGCTCAGCACGCCGCCGACGTTTGAGTTGTAGGCCTCAAGTGGGCTTGGGTTGCTACTTGGGTTCATGCCAGCCAAGTGCACCACCGCGCTGACTCGGTACTGATCAAAAATTCGCTGCAGCGCAGGTGTGTTACGGATGTCTTGGTGAACATAAGTCACCACCCGACCCACGATTTGCTCAAGTCGCTCAAGCATAAAAAGTTTGGAGTTGAACTGATTGTCGATCAGCACGACTTCGTGGTTTTCTTTGAGCAGCTTGGCTGCCGTATGCAGGCCGATGTAACCCAGACCGCCGGTTATCGCTATCATGTTTTTTATCTCTTATAAAATTTGGTGTCGCCATCCTTGGCGCTCACTTATTATTAGACCATTTTTACTTAAGTTTCTGGCTTATCCACCAATCAGTCGCAAAACCCCATCGCGATGCCCACAGCGACTTACACTTTGTAAAATCATCAACCCAGCCCTTGCGCAGCATATCCCATCAAATGTCGCCGCTAGCCAGCATCAAGCGAAAGCTCACTTCAGCTTAACTGCTCAGACATGATAAAAGGTTAGCAGCTTAGGTATAATTGGTTTTTTATCTCTGATTGGCCCTGTTATGCGCCTCGGACTTATCTTGACCCAGCGATCGCTGGCAACGCAGCAGATTGCGCTGGCCGAAGAAGCACTGAGCTCGGTTGAGCTTGAGGTGTTTTTTTATCAAGACGCGGCCATGTTGGCCCTAAACTCAATCTTTGAGCCCAGATTGAACTTGATCCAGCGTCGCTGGCAAGGACTTAACAAATCGCACGGCTTAACTTTATCTGTCTGCGTGGCTTCAGCACTGGCGCGAGGTGTCACCGATCCAGCGAACTCCCAAAGACACGGCCTACTCAGCTCTGATCAACCGATCGACACCCTGCTTCCCGGCTTTGAGCTTTGCGGTCTGGGCGCTCTGCATGAGATTGCTGAGCGCTGTGATCGGTTGGTGAGCCTGTGACTGCGCCTCATGTGAACGCGCCTAAGCAGTACCTTGTGATCCTGCGTCAGTGCGATGAGCTCTTGATCAGTGAGGGCATACAAGCCGCGATGATCTTTGCCTCGTTCGGTGAGTCTGTAGCGCTGGCTTACAGCGTTGAGTGCAGCGGTCTGATCAATCAAACCGGAACCCACGTCGCTAAGCTGATCAGCAGCCTAGAGTTTTACGACATCGAAGCTCCCCTCGAGCTAAACCATGAGCTGAGCGAGCTTAACTTTGGGCAGTTTCAACAGGTGCTGAGTTTTTAACATGACCCTATACCAGCTAAGCAGCCGCGCCTGCCACCAACCAACCACTTTAGAGCTGCTCAGCCGCCAGCATCAAATCGGTGACGCTGTCTTGATCCTTGAGCCGCTTAGCGACGCTCAGTTGGTTGAACTTCAGGCTCGGCTTTGTGAGTTTGATTGCTACCAACTGGCGCCATCAGACGATAGCCTTACCCAGTCAGGCAACCAGCATCCAGCAGCCTCGGTGATTAAAACGCTATCAACTAAGGGGTGGCTGGAGTTGATCGCACGTGCTGATCGGACGGTAACCTTATGAGCTCAGAGGTAGGGCAATTGATCTACGATTGCTCATCTAGCGGCGGCATTTATGGTTTTAGGAGGCAGGCGTGAGAGCTGCGCTCGATTTGGATCAAGATGGACACCTAAAGGACCCCGCTAACTGGGATGAGTTGAGCGCCGAGCAGTTGGCACTGACTTTAGAGGTGACTTTGACGCCGGTTCACTGGCAGATCTTAGAGGCCACCCGCCAGTTTTACGCTGACTTTGATCACATACCCAGAACTCGGCCCTTTGTGAAGTATCTGCAAAGTGCGCTGCCTGAGCTTGAGCTCACCAACGCTGAGCTCCAAAAACTTTTTAACACTGGGGTTACGGTCCGCGAGATTGCGCGGGTTGCTGGACTGCCAAAACCTGCGCACTGTTTATGATTTATCTTTATCGATAAAAACTGGCTAACAACCAGCCAGTAAAAACTAAGCAGCTCAGGTCTTAAGTGGAGCTTGGCCTGATTCTCAAGCCAAGCTCCACTTAACCGCTTACTCGTAAAATCGCTGAGACAAGTTAGACCTCATACAGCCCCGCCAAACTGCTGCTGCCGCCAGGCTTCATAGACCCCCACTGAAACCGCGTTGGCCAAGTTCATGCTGCGTGAATCCGCCTGCATCGGCAGGCGCAAGCGAAAGCCTGTATCAAATAGTCCGCGCTCATCATCACTGAGTCCGCTCGTCTCCGAGCCAAACACCAGCGCCACATCTTTGCTTAGGTCTGCTTCAAAAAAACTCGATGAACCCTTGGTGGTCATGGCAAAACAGCTTACCTGTTTGCTGCCCAGATGCTCTAAAACCTCACCCAAATCCTCCCAGTGCGTGATCCGTGCCCACTCGTGATAATCAAGTCCCGCTCGTCTCAAGCGCTTATCATCGAGCTCAAATCCCAGCGGATGCACCAAGTGCAAGCTGGCGCCCGTGTTTGCACACAGCCGGATAATCGATCCGGTGTTGTTGGGGATCTCAGGACGATTTAACACGACATGTATCAAGATGTAACCCTATTGGCTAAAAAGCGCTAAAAACTGCAACAGCTTAACAAAAATTGGCAATTCAACTTACAAAACATAGCATCAAAATCTGAGCGCTGGCTTAGCATAGGCAGGTACTTTACGTGCAAATCTAAATTAATCAGGAGCTTTACCCATGAAAAAATTAATCTCTGCTGTTGTATTTTCTGCTGTTGTTTTGACTGGCTGCAACACTTTGGGCGGTTTTGGTCAAGACGTTGAAAACACTGGCGAAGCAATCTCTAACACTGCTCGCTAAGTTTTGACGGATCAATTTATTGATCTACTTAACTCTGCCCATGGGCAGAGTTTTTTTAACTCTACGGGAAACTGACTCATGAAAAAACTGATCGCACTCACCTTGATCTCCACGGCGCTCTTAAGTGGTTGCAACACGTGGATGGGCTTTGGACAAGACATGGAAGAAACTGGCGAAGCCATCCAAAATTCAGCTCAGCGCTAATTCCTAAACCCTGCCATTTGCAGGGTTTTTAACAAATGTCTATGCTGGCTAACCCTTAGCCGGATTTTGTTTTTACCCATAATCGAAGATGCACATGGGCATCAGATACCGAACCCACTTCTATAAAGCTCTTCAATCAAAGCGCCTCAGTCGATGCCCCTCGATCAATGCCCTTCATCTAAAGCAACTGATTCAGAGACCTCCAATTGCGGAGCGACCAGTAAGACCCCTACACACGCTCTAATCCAAAAACTCAGCCAACACCTGATTTAAAAACTGCAAACCGAGCTCAGTGCAGACAATTTGCTGATCCAGCGGCTTAACCAAACCTCGACTCGCCAGTCGATCAAAGACCGGCTCAAGCACACTAATTGGCAGTCCCGTGGTCGCCTCAAAGTTCTGAGTCGTGCTGCCATCTCGCAGCCTTAAAGCATTTAGCATGAACTCAAACACCAGCTCATCATCAGAGATTGGACTTAACCAATCAGGTAGCTTCATCTTTTCTTGATTAACCGCGCACGCTGAATTAGTACTCAAACTCACGCTTTGATCGAAACCCGTAAAGTCCACCGCCAGATAATCTTTAGGCAAACGTGTCCGACTAAAGCGGCAAACTGCTGCTCCCTTATCATTAGCCTGCGAATCTACAGAGTTAAAGCCCGCCAACTGAGGCTCGCCAAGTGTGACTTTACCGTGCGCGCCCGCGCCGATCGCCGCATAGTCACCAAATCGCCAGTAGTTGAGGTTGTGACGGCACGGATCGGGTCGATCTTGCCGGGTCCAGGCTGACACCTCATAGTTATCAAAACCATGCGCGCGAAGTAGCTCCTCCCCTGCTAGCTGAATCTGGTGCAGCTCATCCACCACCGGCAGTGTTGGCGGCCGCTTGGCAAACACCGTGTTTGGCTCCAAGGTCAGCTGATACCAGCTGATGTGGCTGACCTCAAGATCCAGCGCGCTTTGCAAATCACTCAAAGCTTGATCCAAGGTTTGATCCGGCAAGCCGTGCATCAAATCGATATTGATGCGCGTAAAACCAGCGGCTTTGGCCGCGCGCACGGCGAGGAGCGCCTCATCAGCTCCGTGGATGCGGCCTAGTTTTTTTAGTTTGTCATCATCAAAGCTCTGTACACCGATCGAGAGCCGGTTGATCCCCCCTGCCAGGTAATCTTCAAAAGGGTCGTGCTCAAGGGTGCCAGGGTTCGCCTCAAGCGTAACTTCAGCGTGATCGTCGATAGCGAAGACATTTTTCAGCTCGCTTAAAAGCTTGCCGTATAGCGCCGCCGGCATGAGCGATGGCGTACCCCCGCCGATAAAGATGGAACTGACCGTGCGACCCAAAAAAAGCGGCGCTTGAGCGCGCGCATCGCCGATCAGCTGATCGACGTAAGCAGCAAAATCCGGCGATGCGGCAGGTTCATGCGAGTTAAAGTCACAGTAAGGACACTTTTTGACACACCAGGGCACGTGCACGTATAGCCCAAGCGGGATAAGCTCGGGATTAATTGATGACATAGGTGGAGTTCCGTGGCGAACTGGCTACTAAAATCGAGCCCTAAAGGCTTCAGTATAGATGATCTCAAGGCAGCAGGCACCGAGCCTTGGGACGGCGTGCGAAACTATGAAGCGCGCAACAACATCCAGAGCATGAAAAAAGGCGACACCGGTTTTTTTTATCACTCAAGCGCAAACCCAAGCGGGATCATCGGCACCCTAACGATCGCCTCCGACCCCAAACCTGATCCAACCCAGTTTGACCCCGATGCGCGCCACTACGATCCAGATAGTGACGCTGACGATCCGACTTGGTTTTTGGTGGATGTGAGCTTTGATGACAAATGGCAACAAGTCCTACCCCTTTCAAGGCTAAAGGAGCTGGAAACTTTAGAGAACTCACCTCTGATCAATCATGGGCGCTTGACCATCATGCCGATTGAGGAGGATGAGGTTGAGGCGATACTGCACACGGCGCGTCAGGAGGGTTGTCTGCCGGATTGATCCTTGAGTGGTCTGCCAGGATTATCCTTTGTGGATCTGCCGAATTGATCGCGGGATAACCTTCCAGATCAACCTCTAAGCCCTCTGCCGGATTAACTTTTTTGCCCTCACCGATCCTTAAGCTTTATGCGTAAAATGCACCCCTAAATCCAGTCCACTGAGCAACCTGTGATCAACCGTTTTATGCGCCTACTGCGCCGTAACCGTGAGCTGTGGGTGCTGATGCTACCCATATTGATTACCCAGTTCGCCCAAGCGGGCTACGGGTTGGTCGATACCTTCATGGCCTCTCGCTACTCAGCTTTTGATCTGGCGGCCGTGGCACTGGGCGCGGGGATCTGGTTGCCGCTGTTTATGTTCATGCTTGGGGTGATCGTCGCCACCGCGCCGATCCTTGGCAAACTGATCGGAGAGCTTAGGCACAGCGAAGTGGCACTGGGCGCGCAGCAGTCACTGTGGTTATCGCTCGCTTTGGGTATAGGCTTTGCCGTTGTCTTAAGCTTAAGCCCGCTGGCATTTGAGGTTATGCGTGTTCCCGATAACTTGAGGGGCGAAACCGCCCAGTACCTAAGGTTTGTTGCAATCGGTTTTCCAGCGATCGCGCTCTACACTTCCCTTCGCTCCTATAGTGAAAGCCTGTCGCTAGCCCTGCCGGTAACGGTGATCTCGGTGATCGGTGTGCTACTTAACATCCCGCTAAACGCGCTGTTTATCTATGGCTGGTTAGGTGCGCCTGAACTTGGCGGTGCTGGCGCCGGGGTCGCAAGCGCGATCGTGATGTGGTCGACCCTACTTATGCTGGCGATCTACCTTGCAACCTCGCACCGTTATGAAAAGGTGCGCTTTTATCGCTCCTTTGCCCGCCCAAGTCGCCTGCTGATTGGTCAGATCTTAAGCTTGGGACTGCCGATTGGGGTGGCGATCTTTTTTGAGGCCAGTTTGTTTTCCCTGGCCGCGGTGTTTCTCGCCAAGTTTGGTGAGGTGACGCTGGCGGCGCACCAGATTGCGCTCTCAATCACCGCGCAGCTGTTTATGATCCCGCTCTCCATGGCGCTGGCGCTCACGATCTTGGTGTCGCGCTGCTATGGCGCTCGCGACTGGAAAAAGTACCGCCAGCTTCGCAGTGACGCGCTTACCATCTCTACCTTGCTGGCACTTGCCACCATGGCGGTGCTGATCATCTGGCGGGCACCGCTCACCGCACTGTACACCGATAACCCTGCGGTGGCGCTGCTTGCCAGTCAGCTGCTGCTCTTTGCTTTTGCCTATCAGTTAGTCGATGCCTGGCAAGTGGTGTTTGCCGGAATCTTACGAGGACTGCACGACACCAAAACCGCGATGTGGATGACCCTGATCAGCTACTACGCGATTGGTCTGACCATGGGGGTGTGGCTCGCCCATGTCGCCGGTTTTGAGGCCAGGGGTTTTTGGTTTGGGATCGTGGTGGCGCTGAGCGTAGCCGCGGTGCTGCTCGGTGTGCGGGTGCGGATCATGGAGAAGCGCTTGATGTCGCCTGAGGGCTGACTGATAGCGCTGATTAAAAGACTTAAACCAAATGCCGCCGCTGGCCGAACCCACCCATAAAATCAGCACTGAGATTCACTAATACAAGTCAGTTTTTATAGTGCTAAAGCGCGGGCGCCGGAAATTAGCTTCGCATTGTCTGGTCTGGTTTCAAGGTGATTGTTCAAATCAACCACGGGAAGCAGGTAGCGCCGCGTGTCGATCCCGCTGCTGTCCATGCGCGCGTGCAATTGGTCGGCTACTTGCTGATCGTCGACGCTTTGGAACTCAAAGCTGACACCGGCGGCTTCTAGTTCGCGCATCGTTTGTTGAGTGAACCCGCAACTGTCTCGGCCATAGACCACGAGGTATGGCGAGCGATACAGCGGATCGATCTGCGAGTCTTGGTAGTGCTGGTAGCCAAAAAACAAGCCGATCGAAACCAATACAACCAAAAACCACTGACTCATAAAATTTTCTCTTTGTTCTTAAAAACACATGGCAGCCACATAGCCAACCTAAACGGATATCTAAAATACGAAGTTGAGTATTTACCTATGGATGATCGAGGCAAACTGAGCATCGAGCAGTTTAGCCAGATCCATCGGTGCAATCTCAATCTCAAGCCCCCGGCGTCCGCCGCTGACAAAAACCGTGCTGTGCAGCTGAGCGGAATCAGCAATATAGGTTTTTAGACTGAGCTTTTGACCCAAAGGACTGACGCCGCCGAGCACATAGCCGGTGGCGCGCTCCACCTCGCTTGGGCTTGCCATGACGCACTTTTTGGCTCCGGCAGCCTTTGCCATCGCTTTAAGGCCGAGCATATATCGCACCGGCACTAAACCTACCGCCAGCGCCCCGCTATCTAGCTTAACCACCAGCGTTTTAAGCACGCGCTCAGCCTCTATGCCGAGTTTTTGAGCTGCCTCAAGTCCGTATGAAGTCTTTGCTGAGTCATGAGTGTATTGATGCACGCGGTATGAAATGTCCGCCTGCTTGAGCAAGCGAATCGCGGGGGTCAACGCAGGCCCCTTAACTTTAAGGTTACAACTGTCCAGCTCAAGGCGTCATCCGAGGTGCCATCTAGCGTGCTGTCTAGGGCGCCAACTGCTTAGCCAAATGCTCAAACTTCATGTCTTTGAGCATACCCGCCAAGTTCTTCTGTGCGATCTTGCGCACCTTGGCTGAGCTGGCATCGAGGATCTCTTGCACCCGCTCAGCTGAGCACTCAGCTGAGTGATAGCGCGCCTGGATCGGCTCGATCAAAGCCGTCATGTGCTCTGCTATCGCCTGCTTTAAGTAGCCGTAAAACTTCTGTTCACCCGTAGCGTGACGCGCCAAGTACTCTTCATAAACCTCGCTTGGCGCCACTAGCTTGAGTAGCTCATACAAATTAACCATCGGCTGGCTCATGGGCTCTCCCACCACCGGGCCGGTATCGGTGACCGCCGCCATGACCTTTTTACGGATCTGCTTAGGGGTGTCTGAGAGGTAAATCACGTTGCCTGGACCACCCGTCGACTTGGACATTTTGCCCTCACCGACCAAACCCGGCACCCGGATCGCGGCGGTTTTGAGCGGTTGCGGCTCCACGATCAGGTGGTTGTCGCCAAAGTAGTGGTTATAACGGCGCGCGATCTCACGAGCGATCTCGAGGTGCTGCAACTGATCCTCGCCGACGGGGACGATATCGGCGTTACAGAACAGGATATCGGCGGCCATGAGCACCGGATAGGCGAAGAGCCCCACGGTCACCATCTTGTTTTTGGTTTCCATGTCGGCCGATTTTTCTTTAAATGTCGTGCAGCGGCGCACCTCACCCTCGGGCGCGATCATCGAGAGCAGCAAGTTAAAAAACGGAATCTCAAGGATATCGCTCTGGCGATAAATCAGCGCCTTGCTCGGATCAACGCCGCAAGCCAAGTACCAACGCAGCACGTCGATACTCGCGGCATCCAGATCGATCTTGTCTTCCATCGCGGTGGTCAGCGCATGCAGATCGGCGACAAAAAACAAGCAATCGTTGTCAGTTTCTTGCAGATCGATAAAGTGACGGATCGCCCCAAAGTAGTTACCGAGGTGGATCTCGCCGGTCGGCCGGATACCGGACAAGACAATCGGCGTGGGATTGGGCGGGGCAACTTTAGCTTCTGTGGTCACGGTGAGTTCCTGATAAGCAACCGATTCAACACTCAGGCAAATGCCCACTCTGGTTGAATCATGCTGGGTCGATGATTGGGCTCAATTTTACACGCTCAAGAGCAGAATCAAAGCCGCATTCCAGACGCTGTAATTAATCAATTTAGAACAGCGTTAAAAAGATCGGTTAGATATCAATCGAGTTCACGACTCGCAGACAAACACGAATTGAATTCAATCAATTAATCAGCTGTGCAAGCTTGCAAACCTAAGCTGATCAAGTTCTTGCCTGAATCGGCTAGAAGTAGTCTGATCAAGGTTAAAACTATAGTCTGATTTAATTTCGACCTAGCCAAGCCGCTAATTCTGGCTTAGCTGTCCTAAATCACGGCCTAACTCATGTAGTGCATTTATCGATTCAAAAGCTTATTCAGCCTGCTTCATTGGCATGTCAGCCGCTGATTCAGCGTGCATCGGCATGTTCGCATGAGCACCCTCGGGATTCATGTAATCACCCGATCCATGCGACTTCATGCTGTGATCTTCAACTTGATCATGACCCGTCACCATGCCGGCATGATCATTCTGCATATTTTGACTACTGTGATTGCTGTGCTCGCCGTGCATACCATGATCGCCGTGCATACGCTGCATCACCATCGGCGCCGCCAAAGTCACCGCCCCACTGAGGATTAATACCAGCGCGGTGAGCTCACGACCGTAGGTTTTTTTAAGTCGGTTTTTGAGTCCTGCTGCCGCGGCAGCGGAGAGCACCAGCATCGGCACCATGCCGAGCCCAAAAGCCGCCATGGTAACTGCGGCATGAGCCGCCGAGCTTGCAGCTAAGCTCAGCGTGACCGCCGCATACACCAAGCCGCAGGGAAGCAAGCCCCAAACTAGTCCCAGCCCCAGCGCCTTTGGGAAACTATCGACCGGGAGCATTTTGGTTCGGATGGGCGCAAGCTTTAACCAGAACTTGCCGCCAGCGCGCTCAAGCCACAGCGGGCTCAGCTTTCCCCAAACCACGAGTCCAGCGATGATCAGGGCGACTCCAGCGAGCACTCTGATCCAGCTTAAACCTGCCATGCTGGCTGAACCGCTAGGCAGCAGCGCGCGCCCCATAGTGAACACCAGCACACCCAAGATCACATAGGTCAGTATCCGCCCAGCGTGAAAACCCGCGACATAAAGGCCGCGCCGCGCAGGGTTTTTAATCCCCTGCTCAAAAGCAAACACCAGACCGCCGCACATACCCAGACAGTGCGGCGATCCCATCACCCCCATGACCAGCGCCGCGATGATCAAACCAAAAAAGGAGAACTCACTCATGTTCTTGACCTTGCTGCTTGGCCGCCTCTAGCGACTCTGGAGGCTCAGCATTGAGTGACTCGCGCCGCTCCTGTTTATCATCGAAGATCAGGCGCTCAGCTTCACGGTCCAGATCATCGAACTGGCCCGATTTGACTGCATAGCGGATCGCCCAAACCGCGACGATCAGTAGCACAAAGCTCAGAGGAATCAACAGATAGATACTTTCCATGGGTTTGCTGCCTAAGCTAAATTTAAGCCAGTGGGCATTTTACGCTAAACTTAGGCACACCCGACAAAAACAAAAGGTCATCCATGCCCGATATCGCCCTCGCAGGTAGCGCAGGCTCCCCCATCACGCTCAAAGCTCGCATGGCCAACCGCCACGGTTTGATCGCAGGGGCGACCGGAACCGGCAAAACCTTTACGCTCAAACTCTTGGCCGAGCAGTTTTCAGCCGCAGGCGTGCCGGTGTTTTTAGCCGACGTTAAAGGCGACTTATCTAGCCTTGCCAAAACCGGTGAAATGTCGACCAAGCTCAGTGAGCGCTTAAGCAAACTTAACCTTCCTGAACCTGCTTTTAGTGCTTACCCAACCCTTTTTTGGGATGTTTACGGCGAGCAAGGTCACCCGGTTCGCACTACTTTAAGTGAGATGGGACCCCTGATCTTAAGTGAGCTCTTGGGGCTCAACGACACCCAAACCGGCGTGATCAACATCGTTTTCCGCGTCGCAGACGACAACGGCTGGTTGCTGCTGGATCTGGATGATCTGCGCACCCTGCTGGCCTACGTCTCCGATCACAAAAGTGAACTACAAACCACTTACGGCTCGGTTTCACCTGCTTCGGTTGGTGCAATCCAGCGATCGCTGCTCAGTTTAGAGGATCAAGGAGCACGGGAGTTTTTTGGCGAACCTGCTTTAAGCCTAGATGACTTCATGCAAACCGACACCGATGGGCGCGGGTATATCTCGGTGCTGGCAACCAGCAAGCTCATGCTCAACCCCAAACTCTACAGCTGCTTTTTGCTGTGGATGCTGAGCGAGATCTTTGAGCTGTTACCTGAAGTGGGTGATCTCGATAAACCAAAACTGGTCTTTTTCTTTGATGAGGCGCATCTGTTGTTTGAAAACATCAATCCGGCGCTTGAGCAAAAGATTGAGCAAGTGGTTCGTCTGATCCGCTCAAAAGGCGTTGGGATCTACTTTGTGACCCAAACCCCGGCCGACATACCAGACGATGTGCTGGGTCAGTTGGGTAATCGCGTGCAGCATGCACTGCGCGCTTTTACCCCGCGCGATCAAAAAGCCGTCAAAGTGGCCGCGCAAACTTTTCGAGCCAATCCTGATCTGGATACCGAAACCGCGATCATGGAGCTTGGGGTGGGTGAGGCGTTGATCAGCTGCCTAGATGAAAAAGGCTCACCTAGCATGGTTCAGCGCGCGTGGATGCGCGCTCCCGGCTCAGCCTTTAGTCCGATCAGCGAGACTGAGCGCGCGCAGCTCATGGCAACCAGCATCGTTGCTGGTGCTTACGATGAGCCAATTAACCGCGAAAGCGCTCATGAGATCTTAAGTTTAAAAACCGAACAAGCACAGGCTGAGGCAGTGTTGGCACAAAAGCAGATTGAAGAGCAAAAACTCAAGGAAGCTGCTGAAGCGGATCAGCTCAAAGCTGAGGCCAAGGCAGCGATAGAGCTTGAAAAAGCGCAGCTTAGGGCTGAAGCTGATGCGGCGCGAGCCGCCTTGAAAGAAGCGCAAGATCGCGCCAAAGCTGCCCAGAAAAAAGCAGATGAAGAAGCTAAGGCCGCTCAGAAAAAGTCAGACGAGCGCGCTAAGCTACTTAACCGCGTGGTTGGTAACTTCGCTTCGAGTGCGGCCAGATCGCTTGGCTCTAAGACGGGTCAGACCTTGCTTCGGGGCGTTTTGGGGTCACTGCTTAAGCGTTGACAGGCAAACTAAGGTTATGGCCAAGATCGCTGATTTAATTTTAACCAGGTCCAGTCTTAACCGAAGCTACGATGAGACAAGCCTTGGGACCCAGTTGCCCAATACACCATCGCTAAATTACACTCACATCGGCCACTGCCTTAGCCCGACCCAGCCAAAGCCACCAATAAAAAAACCGACCTGCAAGGTCGGTTTTTTTATATCAGCAGCCAGATCGAGCAAGACAGATCAATCTTCGTCGTCTTCAGCATCTGCGTCAGCAGCTGCTTTTTCTTTGGCTTTTTTCTTGTCTTTTTCACGCTGTTCGGACTTGGGACTGTGAGTGTCTGAGTCGTCTTCTCGCATCTCCATGATGCCCAGTTTTTTCGCGCGCTCTTTCCACTTTTTACGCGCAAACTCTTGTAGATCAGACACCGAGTCCATCTCATCGACGATTTCCTGACCAAAGAGAGTCTCGATCAAGTCCTCCATGGTCACGATGCCGCGTAACACACCAAACTCATCAATCACGATATTCATGTGCTGGTTTTGCTGAACCATCTGATTAAAGAGCACTGGTAAGGTCGCGACATCTGACACCATGCCAACATCTCGGCGGATATCGGACAGTGGACGCTCACCCTCACCCTCAATCAGTTTTTGCAGCAGCAAATCTTTAAGCAAAATACCCGTGATGTGATCGCGCGAATCGCTATACAGCGGAATCCGCGAAAAGGTCATGCGGTTTTTATAAGTGTCATAAAATTCACGCAAAGTCTGCTTTTCATCCGCCATCATCACCACGTTTCGCGGCGTCATGATGTCTTCACTCGACAGTTTCTCAAAGCCAAGCAAGTTATTGATAATCTGAAACTCAGAGTCACGAAGCTCACCTGACTTTTCAGCCGACTGCACCATCACTTGAAAGTCGAGCCTAGAGAGCACGCTCTCTTCTTTGTTCTTTTTCAGTGCACGGGTGATCAACTGACTCATGAACACAAAAGGACCCAGAACGATCAGCAGGATCTTGATTGAGCGCGCCGTAAAGGGCGCCAGCGCCTTCCAGTTATTCGCCCCAATGGTTTTAGGGATGATCTCTGAGAACACCAAGATCGCAAGCGTCATGAGGACAGCGACGATGGTTTCGATCGACAGCGAAAGACTGCTGCCACCCAATCGGTAGCCGCCAAAGATCTTTGAGGCTTGAACACCCACCCCGATCGCACCGGCGGTATGAGCGATGGTGTTAAGCGTCAGGATGGCAGAAAGCGGACGGTCGATGTCTTGTTTAAACTTCTCAAGCGTGCGTCCAGCCGAGTTACCGTCAGCCTTAAGGCGATGGATAAAGGTGGGCGTAACACTGAGCAGCACCGCCTCCCAAACCGAACACATAAAGGAGAAAAGGATAGAAAGAAAGAAAAATGCCAGCAATAGAGTCATATTAGTTACGACCACCGCTGATTAAATATGAAGAGGAATTGATCAAACCAAACTTGTTAACACTTAAGTATCGACTCGGTGGTTCTGGGTCTTGCAGATTCATAAATCAAAATTCAGGCATAAATAGCCCTCTATTTTGCACGAGCGCCTGTATTTATGCATCCTTTTTTATCTTTGTGACGTCCAAATTGGGTAACTAACCGGCTGGGTTTGAGTCTGGATACTCACTTGGGCTTGCTATGGTTGGCATTTTGGCAGATAAAACTGATCTACAAATCCTCAATCCGCTTAAGCCAGAGCAAGCCCTGCTTGAGACTTCCAGCCCGCGCAGGCATAATCGCTCCCTTATATCAAGTCATGCTGAGACCCACTATGTGCGCGCAATACTGCGGATCTGTCGATGAAAAACTACTGGAACAAACGGTCACAATCAACGGCTGGATCCACCGCCGCCGTGACCACGGTGGGGTGATCTTCCTCGACATGCGCGACCGAGAGGGTTTGCTGCAAGTGGTGATTGACCCTGACACCCCTGAAGCCTTCGCAACCGCCGATAGCGCGCGTCCCGAGTACATACTTAAGATCACCGGCCGCGTGCGCACTCGCTATGCAGGCACCGAAAACGCGCACATGAAAAGCGGTAAAGTTGAGCTCTTGGCTAAGCATATCGAGGTTTTGGCGAAGTCTGAAACTCCGCCATTTCCGCTCAACGACGACTTCACTAACGTGAGCGAGGAGCTGCGCTTAAAGTACCGCTTTTTAGACATGCGTCGCCCCGAGATGTTTGCGCGCATGAAGTTTCGGGCTCAGGCCACCTCAGTGATCCGCCGCTACTTGGACGAGCACGGTTTTTTTGATGTCGAAACACCGATCCTAACCAAGGCAACCCCTGAGGGCGCGCGCGACTATTTGGTGCCCTCGCGAACCAAGCCTGGCAACTTTTTTGCACTGCCGCAGTCACCGCAGCTTTTTAAACAGCTGCTCATGGTGGCCGGTTTTGATCGCTACTATCAGATCGCCAAGTGCTTCCGCGATGAGGATCTGCGTGCGGATCGTCAGCCTGAATTTACTCAGATTGATATTGAGACGTCATTTATCGATGACGAGGAGATCATGAACTTATCTGAAGGTCTGACCCGCGATTTGTTCCAGCAGATGCTGGATGTCACCCTGCCCGACTTTCCGCGTATGACCTACGCGGATGCGATGCGTGACTATGGCTCAGACAAGCCGGATCTTCGCGTGCCTATGAAGCTGATCGACGTCGCTGATCTGATGCAGACTGTCGACTTTAAAGTGTTCAGTGCGCCTGCCAAAGATCCTAAAGGCCGCGTTGCCGCCCTAAATGTCCCCGGCGGCGCATCGCTGTCACGCAAACAGATCGATGCTTATACTCAGTTTGTCGGGATCTATGGCGCCAAAGGATTGGCATATATCAAGGTGAACGATCTCTCTAAAGGCATAGAAGGTTTGCAGTCACCGATCGTTAAGTTCATCGAGCCGATCGTGATGGAGCTGGTTGAACGTGTGGGCGCTAAAGACGGTGACTGCGTGTTCTTTGGTGCAGACAAAGCCCGCGTGGTTAACGATGCCATGGGAGCATTTCGGATCAAAGTGGGTCATGAACTGGGGCTGGCAAGCTCCGGCTGGGCACCACTTTGGGTCGTTGACTTCCCGATGTTTGAAGAAACTGACACTGGCAGCTTAACCTCGGTTCACCACCCCTTTACTTTGCCCAAAGGCGATATCGAGCAAATCAAAGCCAGCCCCGAAACTGCTTTGTCTGTGGCCTATGACATGGTGTTAAACGGAACAGAGGTTGGCGGCGGATCACTTAGGATCAACAACCTTGAGATGCAAAAACAAGTGTTTGGGATCTTAGGAATCGACGAGGAAGAGGCAAACGACAAATTTAGCTTCCTACTTGACGCACTGAAGTACGGTGCGCCGCCGCATGGTGGCCTCGCCTTTGGACTGGATCGTCTGATCATGCTCATGACGGGCGCAAGCTCGATTCGTGACGTGATCGCTTTCCCGAAAACCAAGACCGCTGAGTGCCCACTGACCGACGCACCCGCTCCAGCTCCGGCCAACCAATTGCGCGATCTGGGTATCCGCATCAAAGAGAAGCCCGTTAAAGACCAACCAGCTGCCTAACCATGAACTGGCTAGCCCGCTCGATCCAGATCGTGCCCCTCGGGGGGCTCAGAGCGATCGCGCGGGTTGGCGCTTTCTTTCTTAAAGCGCGATCTCACGAGCCGAGCAAAATCCGCCGCAACATCCGCACTAACCTGTTACTCACTCACCCAAACCTAAGCGAAACTGAGCGATTGAAGCTTGAGTGTGAAACCATCGACTATCTGTGTGCTACTGCCGCTGATTCACTCAAGTGCTGGGTCACTCCGCCCTCCGAGGTGATGGGCTGGATTACCCAGATTCACGGGGAAGAGACTTATCTGGAGGCGACGCAAGCTCCCGAGGGTCTGATTGCGATCGTGCCGCACATGGGTAACTGGGAAGTTATGAACGCTTGGGTGTCAGAGCATGCCAGCCCAACGATCATGTATAAGCCTGACAAAAGCCCAGCGCTTAACCAGATGATGCTGGCTGGCCGTCAGCGGTTAAACGCAACATTGGTACCCACCGACGCAAGCGGGGTCAAATCGATCTTTGTGGCAATTAAAAATGGCGGCTTTAGCATCATCCTCCCCGACCACACGCCTACGCTCTCAGGCGGCGTCAATGCCCCTTTTTATGGCATACCTGCCCTGACCACGACCTTGGTCGGCAAGTTGGCCAGTAAGAGTGGCTGCCGACTGATTGCCCTCAGCTGCCTCAAAACCAGCGATGGCTACTCAATCTACTGCGATCCCTTGAGTGACCCTGATCTGTGGTCAAAAGACCCAGTGGTTCAAGCAACCGCCATGAACCGCGTGATTGAGAAGCAGATCAGCCGTGCCCCATCGCAGTACATTTGGAATTACGAGCGGTTTAGGCGCGGCGACCCAACATTACAAGGTGTTTACAGCTGGTCGACACCGTCAGTTCAGGCCTTCGCAAAACGCCTTCAATCCAACGGGAGATAATCTCCCAACAGCAACACGCAAACTGCAGGCACAAAAAAGCGGTGGATCCAATCCGGCATCCACCGCTTAATCATTGAGCAACTAAGTCAGATTAATCGCAAACTGGACACTGCCCAAGATCAAGCCGATCATCGCGCCGACCACCACACCGTTGATGCGGATCATGTGCAGATCCCCGCCCACTTCAGATTCGATCTTATCAATCATAAACTCAGTGTCCCAAGCCTGTATTTGTACCCGTATGTAAGTGATGATCGCATCCGCATAGCGCTCAGCAGCAAACTCAGCGATGTTGGCGATCTCTTGATTGATTGAGCTTCGCGTAGAAGCATCTTCACTGAGTGCACAGGCAATCTGCACTGCCAAGCGCTCAAGGCTATACGCGATAGACGAATCGCTCGACTCGAGATCCTGGATGATGTTGTCACGGATGTTGTTGGTCACGAGCAGCACAAAACGAGTCACTGTTTCGTTGTCCAGCAAGTCGTTTTTCAGTGTTTCAATCTGAATTGACTCTTCAGATTCATCGTCTTTTAAGCGCTCCATCCAGTGAAGCATCGACTCAGAGATCATGCGGCGAATCGGGTGCTCAGGGTTTTTTTGCAGCTCACCCACGGTTTTGACCACACCAGTGATCGCTTGTTCTTTAATGTCAAAACCAAACATGGTCGCGCCACGCGACACAAATCCCAGCACGCTTGATTCATCGAGCACTTTTTGCAAGATATAGCGGGTTTGTTCTGGGTTCTTTTGGATCCATCCATAAAACACATCCAGGCCAACTTGGATCACGCTTTGGTGCATCTGATTAGCAAAGATCGCATCGAGGATCTGCGACAGCGGCTTGTTGATGCGGGTATTTTTGAGCCACTCAACTAAGTTTTGTGAGAAAAACTGCTCGATATCCGGTTTCTCAAAGATCCTGAGCATCTTCGGTACCAGACGCTTGAGTTCACGGGTCAACGCGTGGGCATTTTTATCCTGCTTGAGCCAAAGGGAGGCCACCAGCACCACGTCTTTATCGAGTATGTTCTGACGCACAATATGCGGCGCCAAAAAGTTTTCCTGAACAAAGCGCCCCATCGAGTCAGCGATGCGGTTTTTGTTGCGCGGTATGATCTGGGTATGATCGCGGATGAATCTGGGCGTCCAGATATACTTAAAGGGATCGTGAAACAGCACCGTGATCGCGTACCAGTCAGCCAGACCACCGATCATGCCGGCCTCAGCACCCGTCACCAAGATATCAATCCAAGGCGCTTGCTCGTGATACAGACGCATGATGATGAGCAAAATCACCCAAAGCACGCTCATCGCAATCAAAAGCAGAGTGGCTCGGCGGCGATTGACAGCGAGCGAGGGAATCGGGTGCATAACTTACGTCCATGTTGTTTGCAGACATGATCGCCGATTGCGCGCTCAGGTTCCAGACTTTCGCTCATGCTTTGGACGATTTAGCAAAATGTCCACGCTAGCAGACCGCCAACCCCAGTCAGGCGCATTAGCTTTAGCCAACTTCTCCAACCTCGCCCTATTCGCTCATGCCGACAATTGCGATGGTTAGGTCTTGATAAGAATTCAACACACCGGCTAAATTCCAGAATTGATAGTAGCGCTCATAAAAACACTCATATCAGTGCAACCGAAACACTTTTGCTACCCCAGAACTAAAAAACCCTGAGGTTAATCTCAGGGTTTTTTTAGCAAAACGATCATCAATCTAAGTAGCTGAGCCACTCGCTGTAGTTGTCGTTTTTGCCCTGAACCACATCAAAAAACAGCGTTTGCAGTTTTTCGGTGACCGGACCGCGTTTGCCATCGCCAATCATGCGGTCGTCGTACTCACGGATCGGCGTGACTTCAGCCGCGGTTCCAGTGAAAAAGGCTTCATCGCAGATGTAGAACTCATCACGGGTGATGCGGCGCTCCACAAACTTGATGCCTAGATCGGCGCAAAAGCGCTGCATCACTTGACGAGTGATCCCATCCAGCGCGCCGCCAGAGAGATCCGGTGTGTGTACTTCGCCGTTTTTGACTAGGTAGACATTTTCCCCGCTGCCCTGACAGACAAACCCGTGCGGGTCCATGAGCATCGCTTCGTCATAGCCGTTTTGGGTCACTTCGCGGTTCGCCATGATTGAGACGGGGTAGTTGCTGACCGCCTTGGCTTTACACATCGAGATGTTGGGCATGTGGTGAGTGAAACTTGAGGTTTTTACCCGTATGCCTTTGTTGATGCCATCTTCACCCAGATAAGCACCCCAAGGCCAAGCAGCTATAGAGACATGAATTTGGTTGTCGCGCGCCGAAACACCCATCTTCTCCGAGCCAATCCAGACCAGCGGGCGGATATAACCACTTTTAAGCTGATTTTGACGCAGCACGTCAAGTTGAGCCTCGACCAATTGATCATGATCAAAGGGGACCTTCATCTGAAAGATCTTGGCGGAGTTAAGCAGGCGGCGGGTGTGATCTTTTAAGCGAAAAACTGCAGTGCGTCCGTCGTGGGTCTCGTACGCGCGGACTCCCTCAAACACCCCCATGCCGTAGTGCAGGGTGTGGGTTAACACGTGGATCTTGGCCTCGCGCCAGGGAACCATCTCACCGTCTAACCAGATAAAGCCATCGCGATCGGCCATGCTCATGCGCGTCTATCCATCATCAAAAATCAAAGGCAAATGGTAGTCTGCTTTAGGTGATCGAGCAACCGGCAGTTTGTGTCGCTTGGAGAATTAATTAAGTTAACTCTCCAGGCTATCTGAGATCGCCGCACGCCAAGCAGAAGCAACCCGCAAGCGAAGCGGCCTCCAATCACTGCTGTGTGCGAGCAGATCCGTCATACCAAGGGCGCGGTAGTGAATTTCAAATCTGAGCTTCAGGTAATCAGCGCTCAAGTCTTCTATCTGAGATTGAGTTAGGCCTAGCTCCGCTATGCCCAGCGCAGATAGCGCTTGAAAGATACGAATATTGTCGGTGTAGCGAATCAGATCAGGGTGATCACTACTGAAGCACAGCACGGCAAACTGCGCGATAAACTCGATATCGACGATCGCTCCGCGATCTTGTTTGAGGTGGAACATGTCAGTTTTGATTGAGGAGCTAACTCTGCGCGCTCTTGATTGGCTCAGCACGCGACTGAAGTTCTCGTGCGATGCCGCCTGCTCCTCACATTGAGCGGTTGGCAAATGGGACTGAGGCTTGGCTTGGTTTTGGTTTGAGGCCTGAGCGCCGCTTTGGACATCGCGCAGGCTGATCTGACTTGTGCTTAAGGAGTTATGCGCAGACTCTTCTTGCGATTGCGTTTCCAAAAAAGTACCGCCGGGCTCATAACCTAAGTGATCGCGCATCTTTTGTCGCATAGAGGCCACTTCAAAGCGGATTGCTTGAGTGTCTCTAGGGGTGCTCAGTACGCGTGCGCGCAGTTCATCAAACTGCCCAAGCACCTCAGCATCCCCGCAGATCGGACGCGCTCGAACCAGCGCTTGGTGCTCCCAAACCCAAGCTTTGGTTAACTGGTAGTGAGTGAGTGCACTTAAACTGGTCACCAAAACTCCGGCGTGACCCGAGGGTCTCAGGCGCGTATCAACCTCATAACACCGCCCGTCACGGGTTTGCGTGGCAAGCAGATTCATGAGCTTTTGAGCCAAGCGCGCGCTAAACCTGGAACCCGAGAGCTCTCGGGTTTTTCCGGTTGCTGAGAGCGCGCCGCTTGACACCCCTATGTCGCTATAAGCATGGGCAAACACCAAATCTAGATCTGAGCTATAAGACAACTCTATCCCGCCAAGCTTCCCGTAGCCGACGATCCCAAAACCGCTAGCGGATTCACTGGCGTATGTGCCATCCATGAGCATAGGGAAACCGTACTCACGGACCATAGCCACATAGACACGGTTGAGCGCAGCCTCAAGCACCACCTCAGCCACCCAAGTCAGGGCGTCAGATACGCGCATCAGTGGTTTTTTGGACAAGATATCGCTGGCGGCGATCTGTAGTAGCTCCCCTTTTTTAAACAGTCTTAGGGTAGAAAGTAAGCCCTCATCGTCGTCTGGTTCGACTCTAAGCAGCAGTTGATCCAGTTTTTGTTTGAGTTCATCTCGGGTCGGCAGCGGACTAAAGCGGTTAAGCAAAAAAGAATCCAGCAGCACCGGGTAACTCGATAGCTCCTGAGCCACGAGCGGTGAGGCAACCAGCATACGCACTAGGTGGCGAACTGCCTCTGGGTTTTCCTTAAGCAGCACCAAGTAGATCGAGCGGCCCATCACCGCTTCAACGAACTCGGTGATTTTGCGGGCAGCTAGCGTTGGCGCGTTGCTTCGAGCGACGGCATTTTGGATGAGCGGCCAGAGATCCCTCAAGCGCTCGCTGGACTCCTTGGCCAATCTGACCACCACTTTTGAGCTCATAAACTCATCTAAGATCTGCGTCGCTTCAGCCAACACTTCAGCACTACAGATCACCGGACTTTCCTGCTGATCGAAGTTGGCGTCAGACTCAGCTTCGGAGGCGCCCCTACGAACTCCGGCGCCAGTGCGCTCTCCCACCAATTGGTTAAACTCATGCTGAACGCGGGCTTTGTAGTCAATTAGCTGCGCATCAAATGCACCCAGATCAGCAAACCCCATGACAGCCGAGATGCGTGCCAACTCCTGCTCATCAGCAGGCAGACTCTGCGTTTGCTCATCATTGGTGGCTTGCAGTGCATGCTCAAGACGGCGCAAAAACCGGTAAGCCTGTTCAAGCAACTGTGCCTGTTCAGGTTCTACAAACCCCGCTTTGGTGATCTGCTCAAGTGCATTTAGTGTTCCAAGCACCTGAAGATCAGGATCTCGTCCGCCATAGATCAACTGGTGCGCCTGCACCACAAACTCGATATCACGTATCCCGCCCGCTCCAAGCTTCACGTTTGAAGCGTCACCTCGCTGGACAACTTGTTTTAAAATCAAGTTTTTCATCTCACGAAGCGCAGCAAACGCGGTGTAATCCACGTAGTAGCGATAGACAAAACGAGTGCGTATTTGCTCAAACGCTTCTAAAAATTTCTCAAAACTCCCTGCGACTTTTGAGTCAGACTCTTGATCTGACTGGTTTAATTTCTCTGGCAGACCGCAGGACAAGAGTCTGGCTTTAAGCCAAGCAAAGCGCTCCCACTGACGACCATGCTCACTTAAGTACTTATCTAGCGCGGCCAGTGAAACTGCCGTATCTGAGCCGTCTCCCCAAGGTCTGAGCCGCAGATCCACTCGAAAGACAAAACCGTCTTGGGTGCGCTGATCCAGCAGTTTGACGGCGATCCTCACTGCTTTGATCATCAGCAGCTTGATCTCATGCGCCCTGCCGCCCGCGCCGATCAGCTCGCCGTCTTTGGGGTACAGATAAACCAAATCGATATCGCTCGATAAGTTCAGCTCCCCTCCGCCCATCTTGCCCATCGCTGCGGTATAAAGCTTAAGCGACCCTTCCGGCAGCTCGTAGCGACTGACGATCTGTTCAATCGCAAAATGACTACTCAATCTCACCGCCGCGCAGGCAAAACTACTGAGCGCGCCGGTTAGCTCCTCAAGCGTCAAGATCCCAAGCGCATCTTGCCAAATCAGGCGCACCATCAGGCAGTTGCGGCTTTGTCTGAGCGCCTGGCTTAAGTCCTCGAACTCCTGTAGATCATAAAGTGGATCGCAAAGCTTGCCGGCTGCCTCAGCACTCATGACAGCGGACAGGCCCAGATCTCCGATAAAAGCCTGGCAAGCGTGGTCATTTTGGTAGCGCTCATAGGCAAAGTCGCTTGCGCGCTTTAGGGAATTTAACTGATCAGAGCTGGGCGAAAATTGTGTTGGCATGGGATTTTGATAAACAGATCGATTGCCTGATCTTGGCAGGCTTGAGCGCAGTTATCCAGCCGAAGCTTGATCAGAGGCGCGCAGGGTAAGTTGCGAAAAGTCGGCGCCAAGCGCCAAAGCACGGACTGAATTGCTATAATCGCGCCATCATCACTTTTGGCTTTTATCATGGGATTTAACTGCGGTATCGTCGGCCTGCCAAACGTCGGCAAATCCACGCTCTTCAACGCGCTGACCAAAGCGGGCATCGCCGCTGAAAACTTCCCGTTTTGCACCAAAGATCCGAACACCGGCATCGTGCCAGTGCCTGACCCACGTCAAAACGAGCTGGCCAAGATCGTGAGGCCCGAGCGTGTGATTCCGACCTCCATGGAGTTTGTCGATATCGCAGGACTGGTCGCTGGCGCTTCCAAAGGTGAAGGCATGGGTAACCAGTTTTTGGCCAACATCCGTGAAACCGACGCGATCGCGCATGTGGTTCGCTGCTTTGACGACGACAACGTCGTGCATGTCGACGGCCGCGTCGATCCGTTATCCGACATCGCCACCATCAACACTGAGCTTGCGCTCTCCGATCTTGAAGCGGTCAGCAAGGCGATCTACCGACTCACTAAATTAGCCAAGGGCGGCGACAAAGACGCCAAAGAGCAGCTCACGGTGTTTGAAAAGATCGAGCCTTTCGTCAACGAAGGTCGCCCTGCTCGCCTAGCGAACCTAGATGCAGATGAGAAAAAAGCGATCCGTAGCTACGGGCTGATCACACTCAAACCCACGCTTTATGTGGCCAATGTCAGCGAAGACGGTTTTGAGAACAACCCCTACTTAGATCAGCTCATGGCTTATGCCGAAGATGAGCAAGCGACCGTGCTGCCGATGTGCAACCAGATCGAGGCGGAGATCGCGCTCCTTGACGAAGCCGATAAAATTGAGTTTTTGGAAAGCATGGGTATGGATGAGCCGGGACTCAACAAGTTGATCCGCGCTGGCTACTCACTGCTTGATCTGCAAACTTACTTCACCGCCGGCGTCAAGGAAGTGCGCGCTTGGACGGTGCCGGTGGGTGCCACGGCTCCGCAAGCGGCAGGCGTGATCCACACTGACTTTGAAAAGGGCTTTATCCGCGCTGAAGTCACAGCATATGATGACTTCGTGCGCTTGGGCGGTGAAGCGGGCGCCAAAGAAGCAGGTAAACTGCGCTTGGAGGGTAAAACCTATATCGTGCAAGACGGCGACGTCATGCACTTTAGATTTAACGTGTAATTAAAGCGCCCACCTTGGGCGCTTTTTTGATTGGGTTTAGTGGTTATAAATTAAGCCAAATGCCAGCGATGGCAGACCAAAACTGAGGGCCAAGCTTGCAAACTTGCGAGGCTCTTAACACCAAGACATTTGAGGGAGAACTCATGAGCATGCGTTGGGATCAGTTGTTGTCGAGCGCGCGTTTTGGCTCCACCAGCGGGCATGAGCCCGCGCGCTCCGCGTTCCACAAAGACTACGACCGGATCATCTTCTCCCAGCGTTTTCGCCAGCTCAACCGCAAGACTCAGGTGCACCCGCTCACCAATCACGAGGGGATTCACACCCGCCTCACCCACTCGCTTGAAGTCTCCTGTGTTGGCCGATCCTTGGGCATGTTGGTTGCCGAGCAGATCAGCGATCAACTGCCCACTGGGATCACGCCAGCTGATTTGGGCGTGATCGTGCAAGCGGCGTGTCTTGCGCACGACATCGGTAACCCGCCCTTTGGGCATGCTGGAGAGTACGCGATTCGCGATTGGTTTGAAGACCCCAAGCACGCGCACTTTATCAATGGACTCACCCGTGCTGTCTCTTATACACATCTGACGCTGCCGACGAAGAGGATAGTGTAGATCT
>OJBY01000183.1_pt1 | contig 40495 bp, 41 predicted proteins | sample 1591731 | NCBI WGS metagenome assembly OJBY01 (sample SAMN05416837, study PRJEB24817) | seawater metagenome | isolation source: Sea water | place: Canada:Atlantic | collected 2013-07
ACCGAGACGAGTGTTGTTACGCTTCGCGATGAGCGAGGGCATTTGCGCCGCTTCGTGCCAGCGAGGTTGTCGGCGAAGGGCGGCGACCAAACATTGCAGCTGTTCGAGAAGAAGGATCTCGATCTCTATACCGGGGACGCGATTCGTTGGGCGGCGAACGACCATAAACGCGGATTGATAAATGCCGACAGGGCAATAGTGACCGCGATCAACCAGGACGGCGTGATGGTCACGAGCTCCAGCGGCATGGAGCATAAACTGAAGCCGAACGACCCGATGCTGAAGCGGATCGACCTCGCCTATGCGCTCAACGCCCATATGGCGCAGGGCCTCACAGCAGATAAGGGCATCGCCGTGCTCGACAGCCGCGAGCGGCGATTGCTCTCGCAAAGGAACTTCCTCGTCACGATCACGCGATTGCGGGATGAGCTCACGCTGATCGTCGACAACCGGAACAAGGTTGAACGAGGGATTGCGACCAACTTAGGCGAGAAGTCTTCGGCAGCCGAAACCACCGAACGGCTTGGAACTGCGGCAGCCAGAGGAATCAGGGCGGGTCAAATTCAGTCGACCAATCATGATCGGCAGGCTGAACACGAGAAGGCTCCCGAGCTAGCCAAGGAGCGGGTCAAACCGTTCGATATCGGCATTTGATGGTTTGACTGGAATTGGGCCGATTGCGGACAGACCGCTTACGCGCAGCTGCACGCCAGAGCCGACGCATCTCCTCGAAAATTAGTTGGAGCCATTGGATGGCGTTAGTTCAGCATCACTAGGCCTGATGCTTCCGGGATTCCAAATTGGAAAAGATATCCCAGCGCCATTCCCATGACTTGTTCAAAATTTGTGCAGCGTCGCGATTCTCGAAATGTCGCCGAGCTGCAGCACGAGCGGATCGCGCTCTTCATATGCAACGGCGAGGTTGTGGCCGTCGGCCTCCAAGTGAGTATCCACGTTCTCCACGCCGAGCGCGCCTTTGTTGCCGATCACGACGCGGAACTCGTCTTGCCACGCGAACGCCTCAGGCTTGATGAACGCCAAGCGTTCGGGGAGAGCCCAATCCGCGCCAGGTTCGCGGTCTAATCCGCGATAGTCGATAGGCCGGGCGAATATGTTCGCGTGGTCAAGTTGCGAGCGTAGCCGCACATGGCGACGAATACGCCCGACGAAGCCAACGCAATGCTGGATTTCAACGCAGAATGGGCTGTTGAACCTCGCGGCCAAATCCGCTGAGAGCTTGTTGCTCATGCAATACACATAGATGTCGTTGACCTTCACGATCGACACGAACGCCATGTTGTTTTGAAATGTGCGATCCCCCTGATTGATCGTCACACCACCTTCAGGCTTAAAGCGCAGCAATCCGTCACTTGGATCGCGGCGCACTTCTTTATCCTCGAAGACATGATAAGTGCCAAGCGTGCAAAAGCGCACGCGGCCATTATCAATTAGGTCGCGCGCGTGTTCCTCTTCGGAAAAGTACCTAAAGATAGCCATGCCCCGACTATCGCTCACGGGGAGCCATCCTCCAAACACTTTCACAGTTACCAGTGTCGACGGCGGCAGGGGCAGGCATACCAAGATGCCAAAAGCGCAAAAGAGGGTTCTTCAGCCATCCTTACCCAGAATGTGTAATGCGACACTTTACACTTTACACTTCTTTTGGTATAATTTGCGGCATGACTGAAAACCACACTCCCCAGCACCCCGGAATCTATGTCCGAGAAAACCTCATCCCCAAAGGCATGAATGTCACCTCCGCAGCCAAAAAGCTCGATGTGAGCCGCGTCGCGCTGTCCAATTTTCTCAACGGCAAGTCCGACCTTTCCCAAGAAATGGCCGCGCGCCTCGAAGTCGCGTTCGGCGAGCCCGCCCGAAAGTTGCTCGACTTGCAAAGCACGTGGGACGCCGCGAAGCCAAAACGTGCAGACCTAACGCCGATAATCAGCTCTTACGTTCCGCCATTTCTCCAGCTCAAGGCATCGAAGATCGAAGCATGGGGCGGATCGGGCATCATGCCGCGCCAGCGGCTTTCGGTGTTCCTGCGCACGCTCGTAAACTCGACGGGCTCTGCGCTTAAGAAAGTCAACTTCCCCGGCAATGACGACAGCGAGCGACCAGGCTGGGACGGCGAAGTCGAAGCCGAGGGCGCCACGCCTTGGGTGCCGCAGGGCCGTTCAGGTTGGGAGTTCGGCGTCAATCAGGACCCGAAAAGAAAAGCAGACGGCGATTTTGCGAAGAGCGTGAAGGGCGTGGAAGATCCCGCCGAACGCAAAGAGATGACCTTCATCTTCGTCACGCCGCGCAGCTGGGCGGGCAAAGACGAGTGGGTAATAGCGCGCAAGAAGGAGAAACAATGGAAGGACGTTCGCGCCTATGATGCCAGCGACCTTGAGCAGTGGCTTGAGCAGTCTATCCCCGGCCAGACATGGTTTGCCAACGAAACCGAGCAGGATGCGCAAGGCGCCATCGCACTTGATGAGGCGTGGAAGATATGGGCAGCCGACTGCGAGCCGCAACTGAAGCCGTCGCTATTTGATGACGCGCTCACCGCCTATCGCTCGACGTTGAAACGTGCGGTTACCTCCGACCAATACAAGCCGATCATCATTTCGGCGGACTCACGCGACGAGGCCCTAGCGTTTCTTAGCGCCGGGTTCGCCGCGGACGATCCAGATCTCGGAAACTTCCGAGATCGTGTGATTGTATTTCGCGAGCCAGGTACGCTCAGCAAACTTGCCGCGCAGGTCTCGAACTTCATTCCGGTGATTTTGTCGCGCGAAGTCGAGAAAGAGTTCGCACCCTACCGCGCTTCGATGCCTTCCTTCATTGTCTATCCGCGAAACGCCACCGCTTCCGATCCGGACATCGCGCTCGAAACGCTCAACTACGAAGCTTTTGAGAAGGCGCTTACGGATATGGGCATCGGCCACGAGCGCGCGCAGACGCTTAGCCGGGAGACGGGCCGTTCGCCGACCGTGCTTCGCCGACGTCTCTCGCAACTGCCTGCCATTCGGAAGCCGGATTGGGCGGAAGACAAGAAGATCGCCGCGCAGATCGTACCTTTCCTCCTCGCCGGTGCGTGGAAGGCCGATAACTCGGCCGATCAGGCGATGGTTGAAGCGCTTTCAGACGATGTAGATTTCGATGAACTCGAACGTCGTCTCAATGACCTGCTACCACTGGAAAGCGCTCCCGTGTGGCGTGTCGGCGCGTATCGCGGCGTTGTTTCTAAAATCGACGCGCTTTTTGCCATCAAGGACGTGATCCTTGAAGCCGATCTTGAGCGGTTCTTCGCCGTCGCAAGCTTGGTGCTGGAAGAGCCCGACCCGGCGCTTGATCTGCCTGAAGACAAGCAGTGGGCCGCAGGCATCTATGGCAAGACGCGTGAAATCTCCGGTGCGCTACGAGATGGCATTGCGGAGTCTTTGGTGCTGCTTTCTGTATACGGCAGTGAACTGTTCAAGGGGCGTTTGAGCTTCAATACCGAATGGCGCGCTGAAAAGCTCGTGCGTGAACTCTTGGAGCCGCTCACTCTTCACACGTTGGAATCGCAGTCGAGCGATCTTCCACTCTATTCCGAGGCGGCCCCGGAGCCATTCCTTTCTATTATCGAGGCAGATCTCAGGACGAACGAACCAGCTTCGCTCGCCCTGATGAAGCCCATGTCGAACGTCATGTTCGGAAGGTCGTACCGCACGGGGCTGTTGTGGGCGTTGGAAAATCTGGCGTGGTCGGAGCGACATTTCATGCGCACCGTCCTGGTGCTTGGCAGATTGGCGGAGCGGGTTATCGATGACAATTTGGTCAATAAGCCATCTTCGAGTTTGTCGGCAATTTTCCGCTCACGGATGCCGCAGACGAGCGCCGATCTTGAAACTCGGAAAAAGGCTCTCTCAAAACTCGCGGAAGCTTTTCCGTCGGTCGCTTGGCCGATCTTGATCGAGCAATTTGAGCGCGGCTCCCGAGTGGGCGACTTCAGCCACAAGCCGCGGTGGCGGCCCGACGGACACGGCTACGGAAACGTCGTCACGCGCTGGGAAGGCAACGAGTTTGCGATGCACGCGCTGCAAACGGCGCTCGCATGGCCGAGCCATACCCTCTCAACCATCAGCGACTTGGTTGAGAATCTTGATGGTCTCGACGACTCGTTGAGGCAGCAAGTTTGGGATGTCGTTGACGATTGGATCAAGGGTGCCGACGATGCGGATCGTGCCGCCCTTCGCGAGAAGATCCGGGTTTCTACGTTCACGCGCCGCGCGTTGCGGCGTCGGAAGCAGGAAGACGAACGCAGCATCGATGAGCGCGCGCGCGCCGCATACGAAGCTCTTGAGCCTACCGACCCGGTGCTGCGCTACTCTTGGCTGTTCAAGCAAACCTGGGTGGATGAATCCGCAGATGAGATTGCCGACGAGGAGTTCGACTACAAAAAGCGCGAAGAACGCATTTGCAAGCTTCGCCAGTCGGCCATCGAAGAAGTGCTCGCGCATGGCGGCATCAGTGAGGTTTTTCGCTTAGCTGACTCCGGACAGGCGCAACACACCGCAGGTTGGCATTTGTCGAAGGCTATCACCGATCTCGCCCCTCTAAAAGCAGCGCTTCTTGAAGTCGTCGGTAGTGAAGCCGTTTGCGGCGGCAAGGCATCTTTCATTGGCGGCGCGCTTGCCGAGGGCGCCAGTCGCAAGCTAGGATTGATCGGAGCACTGACCATCGATCAGCCCGACGAAGTCATGCTTTCGATCCTGCTCATCGCTCCGTTCGAGAGATCAACCTGGGATGTGGTGGAAACGCTGAGCGACGATCTGCAATCGCGTTATTGGCAGGACATCGCGCCGGGCTGGAATCGAACCGACGACGACGTGCGATATGCCGTCAAGAAGCTCGTCGAAGCGGGCCGACCCCGAGCCGCCTTCAATTTCGCTCACTTCGACCTCAAAGAACTGCGCGTTCAGGATGTGTTTGATCTACTTGGTGCCATTGCGCGTGGGTCAGATGAATCGTCGAAGAGTGATTTGCTCGACCCGCATTATCTCCGCGACGCCTTCAAGCTGTTGAACGCGAGTGGCCAGATTGGCACCGATGAAATGGCAGGCCTTGAGTTCCAGTTCATCGACATCTTCGACGAAGACAAGGATGTTGGGCTCGTCAATCTTGAGCGCCGGATCGAAGCGCATCCGGCGCTGTTCGTAGAAGCCATCAGGTACAGCTTCATCCGCGATGACGACGGAGAAGACGCACCAGAACCGGAGCTAACCGAGGCCCAGCGCTCGAACAGAGCGAGCTCGTGTTACAAAATGCTGGATCGCCTCCGCGTGACTCCCGGACATGATGACAGCGGAGCGCTCGTCGCGGATCGTATCGTCTCTTGGGTGGAGCAGGTCCGTGCGGGCTGCACGGCAATTGCGAGGGGCGATATCGGCGATCAGATGATCGGCAAGCTTTTGTCGCATGCGCCGGAAGCCGAGGACGGCGTTTGGCCTTGCCTGCCCGTTCGCGATGCGCTCGAGCAGGTCATGAATGAGCATTTGTCTCGGGGTCTTACCGTTGCAATGCGGAATTCGCGGGGCGCGCATTGGCGGGGCGAAGGTGGCGCACAAGAGCGCACAATTGCCGCTAAATACGCTGGCTGGGCGCAGTCGATGGAGTACACGCACCCCCGCGTCGCAGCGATGCTGCATGACCTTGAGGAAAGCTACCTGCGCGAAGCCGATTGGGAAGACAACGAGGCGAAAATCACGCGCCGGATGCGTTACTGATGGACGCCGACGACCCGGCCCCAGCGCCCGAAGTCATCACACGCACGACTATCTACGACATGCCTCGTGATGCGACTTTCCAACAGGTGCGTGCGCAAGTACCGGACGCAGGGCGACGCCGTCTTCTTAGCTGGGGAATGGATTTCGACACGCGAGCAATGACCCTCGGCATGAAGATTGAGAAGCATTGGGAACCGCAGGTCAAAGAGATGTGGACAGCCAATCAAGAGAACATTCGGCAGAGCCTCGTCGCGCAGTTTGGCGAACAAGGTATCGATCAGAAGATTGAGAATTTTCTCGCCATCGGTGCCAAGCCGATGTCGGTCATGGCCTACCACAACCGCTTCTTCGAGCAGGTTCGGCGGTCCTTCGTGATGCTGGACTATTACCCCGCTCTAGTCGGCGCGTGCGCCTTAGGGGAGCGCATTCTCAATCACCTGATTTTGGACATGCGCGACTCCTTCAAAGGAACGCCCGAATACAAGCACGTGTACCGGAAGGACTCGTTCGACAAATGGGAAGTGCCCATCGGCACGCTTGAGTCTTGGGGCATTTTATTACCAGAAGCAGCGGTCGAGTTCCGAGCGCTCAAGGCTCTCCGGCATCGCTCGATCCACTTCAACGTCAGCACCTACTCGACGCTTCGAGAAGACGCGCTGGCTGCCGTGATTCACATGCGCACAATCATTGAGCAGCAGTTCGGGAGCTTTGCGGTGCGGCCGTGGTTCATCTCCGGCACGAAGGGGCACGTTTTCATCAAGAAGGAATGGGAAACGCATCCGTTCATTCTGACTTACTTTGTGCCCAACTGTCCTTTCGTCGGCCCGCTATTCGGGATGGCTCCCGACGAGAACGGGGCTTGGAACGTTTTCGACAACGCCGATTACGGCGAGGGAGAATGGACCGATGAGCAGTTCGCGCGCGAATACAATCAGCGCGATCCAGAGCTTGTCGTGAAAAACCAGCCCCAAGAGCAGTAGTGGTGGGCAGAACCCCTCAAAGCCGGCCTGTTCAAAAATATTGAGGGAATGACCGCTTCTGACCATTGACCGCCATATCATCTACGTCCGGTATTAGGGCGCAAAGCCGCCATCCGTATTCGCTCGTTCAGCGGGCCACGAACTTCGCCCAGTCCGCCATCATTGGCTTGCGTTTGTCGAGATAGTCCGTGCGTCGATAAGCCGCTTCGACCTTGTTCGCGATCGTATGGGCCAGTGCTGCCTCTGCGACCTCGCCCGGATAGTTCGTCTTTTCCGCAACCCAATCGCGAAACGATGAGCGAAAGCCGTGGACGGTATAATCGTGGCCCTTGTCGCGCAGAATTTTCAGCAAGGTCATATCGGAAAGGTGCCGACGCGGGTTCTGGCCTGGAAAGACTAGATCGCTGACAGGGGAGCGAAATGCTTTCGCTCGCTTAAGAACGTCCAAGGCCGCTTCCGAAAGCGGGACAACGTGGGCAGTCCCTGCTTTCATGCGTTCGGCGGGGATCGTCCAGAGTTTCTTGTTGAGGTCGAACTCGTTCCAGCAGGCACCGCGAACTTCGCCCGAGCGAGAGGCGTTCAATATCACAAACTCCAAGGCAAGACGGCCGACCGAGGAACGTCCGCGCAGCCATGTCAGGAAAGCGGGGAGGTCCGCATAGGGCATTGCTGCCAAGTGGCCTTGTTTCTTTGGCTGACGCGGCAAGCCACGAAGTACCGAGCGCATCGGTGCCTCGGTCTCGCGAAAGCCCTTTGCGCAGGCCCAATCAAGCACTGATCCGATTCGTTGTCGTACGCGCCGCGCGGTCTCCGGCTTCGTCAGCCAGATCGGAGAGAGCGCGTCGCGGATTGCAGGGCCCTCAATGTCCGAAACGAGTTTGTCGCCTAGGGTGGGAAAGGCGTAAGTCTCGAGCGTCTTGATCCATTGAGCTTGGTGCTTGCCGTTCTTCCAAGCGGCCTTGTGCTCTTCATGCACGAGCTTGGCGGCGTCGCTGAAGGTGGGGATGACCAACGCTTCCTTTTTTCGCTCTGCCAGAACGTCGACGCCCGCTTTCACCTCCTTGCGGAGGGCCCGCGCCGCCTCGCGAGCATCGGCCAGCGGCAGCTCGGAAAGTGGACCCAAACCGATGTCTCGGCGCTTCCCGTTGGTCTGAACCCGGACAATCCAGCTGCCTTTACCCTTTGCGGCGAGTTTGAGGATCAAACCCTCTCCATCTGAATAGCGACCTGGTTCCGTGAGATTCTTTACTCCCATCGCCGTCAATTTGCCCACTACTTGCTCCTCTCAGACCCACATCCAGACCCACACTCGACGTCGGACGCATAGGAACATATAGGGAACCATGCGGACGACGAAAAGCGAAAAATCGCCGCATTTCTGCGGGTTTGAGGACTATAAGAGATTGTCTGGGAAAAGTAAGGTGGCGGAGACGGAGTCCGCCATACTGCCAACCGGATGCGTTCTGATTGGACCGAGTAAACTAAAGAAAAGCTAGGCATTTGTGGAAAATCGTCAGTCCAACTGTTCAAATCTGTCCGATTGCGTTCCCATAAAACCGCGCTATTATCGGGGAACGGTTATGGGAACGGCTGCTATTTCCGCCACTCTGGCAGGGCTCTGGCAGGTTTGTATCCCTCATAGGGAGCCGAAATGCCAAGAAAGCTGCACAACGCGCTAACCCCTCTTGCGGTGAAGAACGCCAAGCCGGGACGCCATGCCGATGGTGGCGGGCTGCATTTGCTGGTGAAGCCAACCGGCGCGAGGTCATGGGTCTATCGCTTCATGCTCAACGGCAAGTCACGGGATGTTGGCCTAGGCGCGGCTGGGCAAGGCGGCATGTCTCTCGCCGATGCGCGCGACGAAGCGGCGGCGCTGCGCCTCAAGGTCAAGGCGGGAATTGATCCGCTGGAGGAAAGGGACAGGGCGGCCGCACAGGCGCTTGCAGCGGCTCAGGCTGCCAAGGCGGACGGAACCACGTTCAAGGACGTAGCAACCGCCTACATCGCTGCGAATGAGGAAAGCTGGCGCAACCCCAAGCATCGCCAGCAATGGCGCAACACGCTCGACACCTATGTCTATCCGGTGATCGGGAGTTTGCCGGTTGCCGAGGTCGAAACGGCGCATGTGCTCAAAATCCTTGAGCCGATCTGGAAGGGGAAAGCCGAGACTGCCAGCCGCATCCGGGGGCGGATTGAAACTGTGCTCGATAGCGCCAAGGCGCGGGGTTATCGGCAGGCAGAAAACCCGGCGCGCTGGCGCGGGCACCTTGCGCAAATCCTACCCGCACGCACCCGACTATCGCGCGGCCATCACAAGGCGCTTCCCTATGATGATATTCCGGCATTCGTCCGCGCGCTGCACAAACGGAAGGCTGTGGCGGCTCTGGCATTGGAATTTACGATCCTGACCGCTGCCCGCTCTGGCGAAGTGCTCGGCGCGACTTGGGCAGAGGTCGATTTGGACAAGACAATCTGGACGATCCCAGCCGACCGCATGAAAGCCGCGAAAGAGCATCGCGTGCCGCTGTCCCCGCGCGGGGTTGCTATCCTCGAAAGCATCCAGCCGCTAGGCAGCGACTATCTCTTTCCTAGTGCAAAGAGCGGCAAGCTGTCCGGGATGGCAATGACAATGGTCATGCGCCGAATGAAGGTTGACGCAACCGTGCACGGCTTCCGTTCAGGCTTTCGCGATTGGGCAGCTGAATGCACCGGTTATGCCCATGAGGTTGCCGAAATGGCGCTGGCCCACACCATCGAGAACAAGGTTGAGCGAGCCTATCGGCGGGGCGACCTGTTCGACAAGCGGCGGCGGCTGATGGACGACTGGGCCGATTACTGCGCTAACGAGCGCGCGCATAGTGAGGCGACAAGAAATGTCACACCTATCCGTGCGGCGTAACGAAACTTTTTCGTCTGGTTACTGGTCAGGTATCTAACACGCGCTGCAACTTGGGATTGAAAACGGTCGCGTCGTAGTCGGACCAATCCAGCGGCGGAATGCGATGTTTTGCCAGAATGCGTTGAACTTTTCGCTGTTGGGCGGACAGAGCTTCGTTTGCATCCAAAATGTCATTTCGAACAGCCCCAATGCAATCCTCCCATTCATATGCTGATTTACTTCCGCCCTGCCTTCGTAGGGCCACCTCTGTTACGACGTTATCGATTGCTGACGCTCTGACATCGGCGATGTGATGCCGACACCATTCCGCATGTGTTGCAAATACGTGCCGTAATACACGCTGCCGCTTTCTCGCTTTAAAAAGCTGGTGGCCTGCAATCGCCAATAGGGATGCCAAGAGAATTTCGAGCATGCGGCTTTCTAACTGTTGTCTGTGCACAAAGTCTAATCCTGAATTGCTTGTGGCGTCTAGTAAACAGATATTGAAGCTACGGGGATAGGCAGGCCAGCCGACAAGCGCGCATCCCACGCGCTTCCCCGCCTGAATGTGGGAGCCGCTAGGGAGGCGGGTTTGGTGCGATATGATGAAAATGGCGTTGTGATCCCCGCGCCCTTGCAAGGCAGCGATGCCGCGCTTGCTGGCAAACGTTACGGGGATAAACATCGAGGGCCAGCGGTTTCCGATGCTTACGAATTATCGCGCTGTTGGATAGATTTGGCGAACCGCTCAGAGCAATGGCCTTTCCCTCCAAACCTCCCGCCTCGTATGGTCGAGTTGGCAAGTGCAATACCTGAGGAGCAGCGCACGGATTGGTTGCGACGTCAGGCCAACCTGGAGGAAGTGGATCGGCTCATTTCATACGCCCTTCGATCGGGCGATTTGCCAGTCTGGGTAGCCCCGCAAGGTGAACCAGAGCGGCTGGTGGCGACCGGTGCGCTTGCGACCATCGATAAGCGGTCCATCGTTGGCGGGGTTTTTTGCCCGCAAACGGAGGAACACAAGTCGGAGCTGGACCGGCCTTGGCTGTGGGAGCGCCCGCTTTTTGTCAAATGGGACGATTGGGTGCGCTTCGCCGCAAAACTGGACGCCGAAAGGTTGACTGTTAGTCACGACCCTAAGGACTCCGCCCATCCGGTGAACTTGCAACCCGTTGCACCGCCCTATGACGGAGGTGCGGGACAGCTTCGGCGGCTTGATGGCATCGCCGTTCCGGACGCGATGCGCCTAAACGATGCTGTGATCGATCTGGCAAACGGCATAAGAAGCGGGCCGAGCCTGAGTAAAGCGGAAACCGCAATCGAGTTTAAGTACTACAGTTCCGACGGTGATCAGTTGCGCGTTTGGCAAACGCGGGAAGTTGCGATGTTCTACGTCCGGGAGGCCATCCATTCGGGCGAGCTTACGCTCTATACTATGCTCGTGAACGGCCCGCATCCGATCGACCATCACGCATTGCGCCATCTGAATTTCAACATCTTGAAGAAGGGCGTCTACGAAACCGCGAACGGTCGCGATCCACTTTCTGGGACCGCGCTTTGGATATTAAAGGCAGATTGGAAAAGGTTCAGACTGGAGACGCTGGCGGCACGCGATGGGATATCGGCGATCAGTGACACCCCCGATCAGCCTGCGCATCAAACAATGGGTGCTTATGTAAGTATGTCCTCGGGATCATCGCACAAAGGCTCCTCTAAGAGAGCGCCATCGGTCAAAGCAGGACACCCGCCGAGTGACGAAAGCATTTTGGCAAAGGCAGATGAGATGAAGGCTCGCGGCATGGACGGTCGGACTATCGCCAAGGAAATGCGCTTCGAGCAAGGCTTTGAGAACGTAGCGACTACTGCTGTGCGCGAACTAATTAAGGGGCGTTGGAAGCCGGGCGGTCGGCCTAAAAAAGACGCATAGGAAAGCCGCATATCATCCCGCACATGGGCAGTTTGCTGCGGAATTTCTGCTGATGCTTGTTGTCCTCGTTCAATCACAAACGAGGAAAGCCAATGCAAATCGATACCAACGATCCTCCCAAGATCGCCTACAGCATTAAGGAAGCCTGCAAGGCGTCCAGTCTAGGGCGGACTACGCTTTACGCTCACATCGCTGCCAACCGCCTTAGGGCCGTTCGCATTGGCGGGCGGACGGTAATTCCGGCAGAGAGCCTGCACGCGCTTATCGCTGGGGAGGTATGAGCCATGCCCCAGACAAGCGAAACCCGCGCGGATGAGGCGCGGGCATCGCGGAATAGCTGTGGCGGCTGGTTCCGTGATCCTTCTAACCTCTGCACACCTCAATCGCAAGCAGTCCCGCCTTTGATCGCTCTCCATATTGGCGAGCCGTATCTTACTCGGCTGGCAATGGGAGGCGAGAATGGATGATCTCTATCCCGAGACTCCCGGCGCAAAAGGGCCGGACGGCACGAGCCAGGATGCAGCCGACGCCATAGCCCCGACCGTTTCTTACCTTCGCCGCCTAGCCATGCGCTCCCTCGCACGGCTGGGGGAGGCAACCCCTTTGGAGGCCGTGGCAATATCCGGTGTTACGAGAGAATCGCTCCAGCCGCGCTTTTCGGAACTGCGAGCCATGGGCTTGATCGAACCGACCGGCGCGCGGCGGCGCAATCCCAGCGGCAAGAGCGCATCCGTGCTCAGGCTTACCGAAAAAGGGAAGGCCGCGCTGTGATTGTCGATATTGAAGCGATAGCGCGCCACTACGGCGGCAAGGTGTGTAAGGGCAATGCGCTGATCCCGACGCCGGGCCATTCGGCCCGCGACCGTGGGACTGCGATCAAGGCCAGCGCGCAAGCTCCTGATGGGTGCCTCGTCGCTTGCTATAACGGCACTCGGGCCGATGCGCTGGCGGTCAAGGCAATGCTGCGCGGAGACGGGTTTTTAGCGGCGGAGAACGGGCGCGAATTGACGGCGGCGGAACGGCGGTCGATCCGGCAGGCCGAACTTGCCCGAAAGCGTGCGCGGTTGGCGGCTGAGGAAGCGGCAGCACTGTGCGCGGCGGACCTATGGGCCAATGCCAGCCGCCCTGATCCCGCGCACCCCTACCTTGTCGCCAAGGGGCTAGAGCCATTCGGCATTCGGCAGGCGGGACGCGATTTGCTTGTGCCAATGGTCGATCCCGGCTTTCGGCTGTGGAACGTGCAGCGCATCCGGCCCGATGGCTTCAAGTTATTCGGGAAGGATGCGCGCACGGCTGGTCTGTTCTGGCCCCACGGCATGCACCTGCTCGATGGCAGGCCATCGGCTGGCCCGTTGGTGATCGGCGAAGGCTTTGCCACAGTGGCGGCTGTCCATACGGCAACCGGCTTTGGCGTTGTCGCAGCCATGTCCGCGCGCAATCTCGAAACCGTGGCGCGGGCCATGCGCAAGCTGTTCCCCAGCCGCGAAATGATCGTAGCTGCGGATGATGATCGCCACCTTGCCGAGAATATCGGGCTTAAAGCCGCCAGAAAGGCCGCTCAGGCCATTGGCGGAGTTGTGGCGACCCCAAGGTTGGAAACGTGCCCAGCGGACTCCAGCGCCGATTATGCAGACATTCCATGCGGCGATGTTGCCGCACGCATCGAAGCGGCGCGGCTGGGGGAATGACGATGGCAGCTAGCTTACCCCAGCCGATGGACTATGCCACGCTCCAGCCGGAAGAGGCGGCGGCGCGCATCAATGACTATTCCGCCTTGCGCGCTACGCCTTATCGCTGGCCCGATCCGGCGACTTTGCCACGGCGGCAATGGCTCATGGGCCATTGGCTGCTGCGCGGGGAAGTGACCGCAATTATCGCTCCCGGTGGCACCGGCAAAAGCACTATTGGCAACACGATTGCGCTCAGCCTCGCCAGCGGACAACCACTCTTGGGCAAGCCGCTGCATCGCGGGCCGCAAGCGGTGTGGATCTTCAACCTTGAGGACGGCACCGAAGAACTGGAGCGGCAATTATCCGCTGCCTGTGCCTATCATGGCATTGGCCCCGATGATTGCAAGGACCGGCTCCACCTTGATAGCGGGCTAGTCCAGCCGCTCTGCACAGCAAGCGAGGACCGGGACGGCTTTACGCTGGCGGAGGACGTGTTTGCCCAGCTCGCCGCGACAATCCGCGAACGAAGCATTGCAACGGTGATCGTCGATCCTTTCGTTTCGAGCCATGCCGTGCGCGAAAGCTCAAACGAGTCAATCGACGCCATCGCCAAGCGGTGGAAGCGGCTGGCCCAGGAAACCGGCTGTGCGGTCGTGCTTGTGCACCATACCCGCAAGCTGGGCGGGCGCGAGGTGACGGCAGAGGACGGGCGCGGCGCGGTTGCCTTGCGCGATGCTGCCCGCGTCGTGCTTCCGCTAAATCCCATGGGCGACAAGGAAGCCGAGGAACTGGGCATTGCGGACATAGCAACGCGTCGCTCGCTGGTGCGCATCGACACTGGCAAGGCCAACCGTGCGCCTCCCGATGCCGCTACATGGATCAAGCTGGAAAGCCAGAGCCTCAATAATGGCGAGGGTCTGGAACCGTCCGACTTTGTTGGTGTGGCTACGCTATGGGAAAAGCCGGATGTGTTCCATGGGCTGACAACGTGGCACCTCTATACCGTTCAACAGCGCCTTGCGGCTGGTGACTGGCGGGACAACGTGCAAGCCAAGGATTGGGTTGGCCACCTTGTCGCCAGCGTAGCGGGCCTGTCCGCCAAAACCGACAAAGGACGCATCAAGGCCATCATTCTGACGTGGAAGCGCAATGGCGCGCTAGCTGTGGAGCACCGTGTGATTAATGGCCGAGACGTGCCTTTCGTGATCATTGGCACGCCGGTGGACGCCAGCGAAATAGGCTCACCTCCGCACCTTGCAACGTGTGGTGCGGAGAGTGCGGAAGGTGCGGGTGCGGACCCATGACTAACCTGCCCACACCACCACCCCCTTTTAAGGGGGTGAGGTGGTGGTGTGGTGCGGGTGAATGTTGGCGAGATTATTTTTGAAGGTGCGGGCAAACTAAAGGTGCAGCGTTATGGGGAATAAGGAAGCACAGCGAATGCTTTGGCGGCAATGGTCTGACTATGGAGGGGACTTCCCGCCTGAATGCCGAGATATGACTTGCGGTGCCCGCACCCGCGCAGGGACGCGTTGCAAGCGCCGCGATCTATACCGTTCCGGGCGGTGCAAGCTGCACGGCGGACTTTCCACCGGGCCACGAACTGCCAAGGGCAAACGGCGATCAGCATGCAATGGAAAATGCACACTAGAGGGCAAACCCCATGGGCGGATACAGAAGCCTAATGATTTAGGAAAATCTGGCGGCGCATCTCAGCGCCGAGGAGGTTGAATTGGGCGGCTGGGGTTCCGGCAGATACGGCGGCAGGCCAACGGTGGATGCTTCACTGACAATAGACTTGGCGTGGATGTTTCGTAGCGGATTTGCGTGCGATGGTGCGTATCGCGCTGGTAGCATCCGATGGGCCTGCCGAGGTGAGCCTTCCGGCGCGATTAGCTATCAGGCGATAATGACGGAGCCAGGAGCCGAGCGGCTGGAGTTGTCCTACACGCGGGGGAACGGAGCCGATGCGGAGCAAGTGCGACAAACGGTAAGGCTTTGCTTCACCACTCCAAATTATGGCGGCAAACGATGGTGGATGATTTGCCCTTTCCGGCATATCCGAGTGGGCAAGCTCTACCTTCCGGCTGGCGGCGACCGCTTCGCATCCCGACAGGCTTGGCGGCTGGGCTATCAATGTCAAAGGGAGGCGGCGCGAGACCGCCCCCTTGAACGACTATTTAGGCTTCAAAAGAAATTAGGCTGCGACTGTGGCTTAGGTGCCTTTCCCAGCCGCCCCAAAGGAATGTCGCAGCGGACGTATGACAAGCACCTTGAGCGATATTGGCAACTCGAAGAAGCAGCCAACCGGGAATTTATGGCGCTTGCCGGTAGGCTAATGCGACTGGATGGAGACCGGCCCTGATAAGCCAGCCATGGTATTGCAACTAGCCTTGGAGCAGCGACCGCAAATGCAGAGTTGCCTCGGAGCCTTTGCGAAACGCCACTAGCTTCGCGTAGTCGATGAATTGCTGGGCTTGAAGTCCATTCCGTGTGGAACGCCCGCGAAGCCGCGAATTATCCACCCCACGGCCACGGTGAATAACCACAGAAATATGCAAATTCCGGAGACCCACGGGAAGACTTCGCCAAACACTTTCTTTCGTTCATCCCAAAGCGCACCAGATTGCCGTTCGCGCGCCGCTTCCCTCATCTCGTCATCTATGCTGAACTCGGAGCGTCTGCGAGCTACATACTGGTCAAACCGGGGCGAATACTCTGCTGCGGTGTAATACCACTGCAAATAAGGAGGGGGCAGCAATATGGTCTCGCCTCGCTCACTCCTGGCGTCGTTCTCCGCGCTCCAATCTTTCGAAGCCTGTTCTCTCCGCTCAATTTCTTCGGGAGGCGGGTCGGCCACCTGAACGGGGAAGGTTCCATCATCCAAAGCGGTGAAGCATAGGGTTACCCCTCTTTCCTCCCCACCCCAGTCGTAATCCCAAAGCCTTTCGATATGGCCATCTTGTGGGCAAGGTTTATTCGCAACCGACCATGGAGCCTCTGGACCGTAGGTCACAAATTCAGGGTCGGGCTGATCCGTAATGGCGACGATAACTAGTCCCCCGGCCACAACTAGTCCCATGAGCAGGTGACAAATCCGACGACCGCCCTCAAACCAATTCACTGCCATCCTTGCCCCGCTTCAGCTTTTGACGGTCAAACTATGCGCGGCTAATTACGCGACAGCAACATGCGCGGACTATGGTGCGATGGCAAATGCTGATTCGATCGTCAGTCATGCAATTCTCTGCACAGGGCGACCATGCCCCAGAAACAGGGTAGCGGGCGTTTTATTGGGGAGCGGTTATGGGAACAGGTAAGGGTTCTCAGGAAAAATCGTGTGATAACAAAGGGGGGTGGCGGAGACGGAGGGATTCGAACCCTCGATACCCCGATAGAGGTATGGTTCCTTAGCAGGGAACTGGTTTCAGCCACTCACCCACGTCTCCGGACCCGGCGGCAAGATGCGCGCTATAACGAGGGGGGGCGTGCGCTTCAAGAGGCGTTGAGCAGGGAAATTGCCCGACTGGCGGTTGCTCCGCTCAAACGCGCTGTCGCAAGGCGTTCCTTCGCTTCAGCGCAAAACGGATTCGTTTTGCCGCCTATTCATTGCTGCTTCAGCCGCAAAGGATTCTTTTAAGGGCGAACGCGTCTGCCGAACCCAAGGGAAAACCTGGCCATGATTTTGAATTTCGCCCGTAACTTCCGCCTTGCCGCCATATCGCTGGCAGTGCCAGTGCTGGCCTTTGGCGCTGCCCCAGCTTTCGCCCAGATGGAGACTGTCGATCCAGATGTCATCATTGACGGCGATCTGCACGGCGAAGCTTCAGGCGAAATCAGTAGTGATCCCAGCAACAGCAGCTATGATTATGATGATCCGGGCGAGCGTTACGAAACGCAGGAGGCGCGCCCGTCAATCGATCTGCCGCCTGAAAACCCCACCTACGATAGCGCATCCGTGGATACCACGCCCGCGGCAGATCAAAGCCCGACCACTTATGGCGAGGATGATCTTATCGGCGCGGCAGAGGGTCTGTTTGGCCAAGGGGCCGAAGGGCTTGCGCGACTAATCCAGGATATTCTTTCCGACCAGGGTGAACCCAATGCCTATATCGTCGGACGCGAAGGTGGCGGCGCGTTCGTAGTGGGAGTTCGCTATGGTTCGGGCACAATGTATCACGCGGTCGAAGGCAATATGCCGGTTTACTGGACCGGGCCATCCATCGGGCTGGATGCAGGCGCGAATGCTGGCAATACCTTTGTGCTGGTCTACAACCTTCATGATACGGATGAGCTTTACGAACGTTATCCGGCAGGTGAAGGACAGGCCTATCTGGTTGGTGGCTTCCACGCCAGCTATGTGCGCAAGGGCGATGTCGTGATGATCCCGATCCGCGTGGGAGCGGGCCTGCGACTGGGCGTCAATGCCGGCTATATGCGGTTCTCGCGCGAACAGCGCTGGCTGCCCTTCTGAGCAGGTCGTTTCGCCAGAAAGCGGGAGCGCTGGCGATTTGCTGACGAATAGATCGCTGCGAAGCCTTGCGATCATCGAGTCGGTGGAGCATTGAGCGGCGCATCATGCTGCAACGACTCGAACAACAATCGCCCGATGCGCTCCTTGCGCTGATCAAGCTTTACAACGCCGATGACCGGCCTTCCAAGATCGACCTTGGCGTTGGCGTCTATCGCACGGCCGATGGGGCGACGCCGGTTTTTGCGGCCATTAAAGGTGCAGAGCGCAGGCTGGTGGATGATCAGCCGAGCAAGGCCTATTTAGGTCCTGAAGGCGACATGGGTTTTGTCACTGCCCTGGTTCCGCATATCTTTGGCGATACGGCCCCTGCCGATGGCAGGCTTGATGGCATGCAGACGCCGGGCGGCACTGGCGCGGTAAGACTGGCACTGGCGCTGGCTAAGAGGGCCGGTGCACGGCGCGTATTGATGGGCACGCCAAGCTGGCCCAACCACGCACAGATCGTTTCCGATCTGGAACTTGAAGTGGTCGGATTTTCGCATGCTGCAGACAATGGCCGCGCCGATATGGCGGCCCTTCGCAGCGCGCTTGGCGATGCGGACGAAAAGGATGTCGTGCTGCTTCATGGTTGCTGCCACAATCCCACCGGCGTTGATTACACCAATGACGAATGGGACGAGATTGCAGGGCTGTTAGCGCAAAGTCCGGTGCTGCCCGTTATCGACCTCGCCTATCAGGGCCTGGGAGACGGCATGGAAGAAGATGCCTATGGCCTGCGCACCGTGGCAGGCCGCGTGGATGAAGTGCTGGTCGCCTATAGCTGTGACAAGAATTTCGGCCTTTATCGTGATCGCGTCGGCGCATTCTACGTGCTGACCGCCGATCCGGCCGCAACCACGCGCGTTGTATCTAATGCTGCCGCACTGGCGCGGGCAAACTGGTCGATGCCGCCTGATCACGGCGGGGCCGCAGTGCGCGTGGTGCTGGATGACGAAGCATTGACGGCGCAATGGCTGGAAGAACTTGCCGCGATGCGTGGCCGCATTGCGCAGGTGCGTGAGAGGCTTGCTTCCGCAAACCATGCAGGCGCTGTCGATCTTGAGCCATTGGGCCGTCAGAAAGGCATGTTCGCCATGCTGCCCGTGAACAAGGAACAGGTGCAAATGCTGCGTGATGATCATGCGATCTACATGGCGGGATCTGGACGGATCAACGTGGCTGGCCTGACCATGGGCAATATCGATACATTTGTATCGGCTCTGGCCGAAGTGGCCGCCAACACGCCTGCCTGAAGTCATCCACACACTGACAATGGTATAGATAGGCAAAATCCCCTAACCACCTTTCAACTCAGGAAGGAGGTTCATGCGATGAAGAGTCAAAGTGAAGATTATGGAGCAGTGGTCGGCTGGTCTTCCACCACTGTGGGGGACCGCGTTACCCTGCACGTTCAAAGCGTGGCTAAACCACCGCCTTTCAGTAAAGACGATGTAAAGACACAGATTTATCTCATGGATCGCAATCAGGCGATGCAGCTGGCCAATTACCTTTTCGAAATGGGCGATACCACCTCTCCGCGTAGATCCGACCGGAGCTTATTGAAACGGCTGTTTGGCTAGAATGTCGGACAATGGCTTCACAGCACAGCCAGTGCTTCAGGGCCAGATAGTGCATCTGCGCCCGCTTCGGCCCGCGGATTGGGATGGCCTCTTCGCCGTCGCGTCAGACCCGGCAATCTGAGCAATGCATCCGATATCCAATTGCTGGCAGGAACCTGTCTTTCGCGACTTTTTTGTCGAGGCACTGGAGCATGGCAGGGCGCTGGTCGTGAGTGACCGGCGCACAGATGCAATTATCGGGTCCTCGCAATTTCGCAGATTTGATCCTGCCGATGGCGGATCGGTGGAGATAGGTTACACTTTTCTGTCTCGCGCTTGTTGGGGGCGGGGCCACAATCGTGAAATGAAACGCCTCGTGGGGGGGCATGCGCTTGAATCCGTCGCCCGCGTGGATTTTCGCGCCGGAGAGGAAAACTGTCGCAGCCGCCGGGCGCTCGAAAAGATCGGGGCACGCCTTGCGCCTCTCCGTTCTGAACGGCTGGAGCATGGTGGCCGCGGAATCGTCCATCTTTATTATGAGCTGTGCCGCGCCGATTATGTGGCGAGCCTTGGCGCCGATTAGTCTGTTTTCAACATTTGCATCCGGTGGAGATATCGCGCCAGCGTATCAATCTCCAGATTGACCTGCCCGCCCTGCCGCAACTCGCCAAGAGTCGTGACTTCTTCCGTATGCGGAATAATATTGAGCGTGAACAGGACCGTGCCATCGGGCTTGTCCTCGATACTATTGACCGTCAACGAAACGCCATCGACCGTGATTGATCCTTTTTCCGCAATATAGGGCGCCAAAGGGGCAGGGGCGGAAATCACAACCTCCATCGAACCGCCTACAGGCTGCCAGTCCACCACCTTGCCGACGCGATCGACATGGCCGGTGACGATATGCCCGCCAATCTCGTCACCCACGCGTAACGATGGCTCAAGGTTTAATCGCGCACCTTCTTCCCACATACCCGTGGCAGTGCGCGAAACGGTCTCGGACGAGACATCGACGGTAAAATGCGCATCCCCCGCCGTGCCGCCGCGGTCGACAACGGTCAGGCAAACGCCCGAACAGGCTATGGAAGCGCCGATGGCAATCTCGGCCGGATCGAAAGGACATTCGATGCGCAGGCGCAGATCGCCATGCTGTTGGGCGTTGGCAATTGTGCCGATAGCTGTAACAATCCCGGTAAACATGGCTGATCCTTAACGCCTGCGATTGAAGATTTCGAGCCTGTCCTGCGCCAACTGACGTGTATCGTCCAGCCTCCAGCGATCATGCGCGCTGGCAAGATCGCCAAGTCCGATATCACCGATGCTTGCCCGGCCGCCGCCGATCAGCATTGGCGCGCGATAGATCAGCAGGCGGTCCACGAGGTCGTGAGCGAGAAATGCAGCCGCCGCGCCTGATCCACCTTCGATGAAAAGGTAGCGGACATCATCCAAAGTGGCGATTCCAGCCGGGGAATTTATCGCCGTCCAGCCATCGGGCGCATCCGATCGCGTCAGCACCATCCGTCGGGGCGAACGGGGGGCAAGACCGGGAAGGCGAACGTCGAGGCGCGGATTGTCGGCGCGCAGCGTTTCCCCGCCAATCAATATCGCATCGGCTCGCGCGCGTTCGCGGTGGGCGTGTGCGCGCGCTGCTTCGCCGGTGATCCATTGGCTTTCGCCCCCCGCCATCGCGATGCATCCATCAAGCGACATGGCCAGCTTCAGAGTGACATGTGGACGGCCTAGTTGAAGCTGCGCCATGTGCCCTGAAAGGCCAAGTTCTCCGCTGCTGAGGCCCGCTTCGGTTACGATCAACCCCGCTTGCTCAAGACGATCAATGCCACTTCCGGCTGTGCGCGGATCGGGATCGCGCATGCCGATGATGACCCGTGCCAGACCAGCCTCCGCCACCAGGTCGGCACAGGCAGGCCCACGGGAGGAGCGATGGGCACAAGGTTCCAGTGTTACATAAAGCGCAGCGCCGCGCGCTGCCTCTCCTGCCTGCTGCAATGCCATGGCCTCTGCATGTGGGCGTCCGCCTTCCTGCGTCCAGCCGCGACCGATGACCACGCCATCTGCAAGTATTATCGCGCCAACACCAGGGTTGGGGGAGGCCAATGGCCGCGCCCGTTCTGCCAGAGCAGCCGCTGCTGCCAGCCATCGTGCATCATCAGCTTGCGCCACGTGCGCAATATTCCGTTAGCGTAAGTGCGAGTTCTTCTTCTGTCGGGCCGTCCGCGCTGTCATCCGTTGCAGCGCGCTCTGCCTCCGCTTGGGCTTCCATTTCATCCACGTCGACAAAGGTTGCGCGGCCAAGTGTACGATACATTTCACGGCGCAATTCCTCGCGCTCCTCGAGCCGGGCCTGTAATTCGTTCTGCAATTCCTGATTGGCGCAATTGGCGGCGATGATCTGTGCTTCTGTGCGGTTTTCATCGAAGGTCGAGATGAAAATAAGATCGGGGCGGGGCGGGACTATATGCTCCCCTTCCGGGATCAACAGCATAAACAGCGCAAAGGTTGCCGCGCAGGCGACGCCAAGAATTTGCCACCGATGCGGGGTGGGTTGCCGCCATTGATCGGTAAAATCGTTAACCGCTCGCTTGGGCGAGATACGTCGCAGGAAAGCCTTCATGCCCCGACAGATAGGCTCGGCGCGGGCAATCCGCCAGTGCTTGCGCGCGCTTGCTTCACCCGAAGGCGGCGTAAAGTGAGCGGCCTTGTGTCTTGAGCCACGCATCGGCTCGGGCAATTTCGTCCTCGAACAGGCGGGACAACAAGTGGTGAAAGGCGGGAGAATGATCGAAATGGACCAGATGCGCGACTTCATGCGCCACGACAGAGCGGCGCACATGATCGGGCGCCATCACCAAACGCCAGTTGATCCTGATTCGGCGGCCTGTCTTGCCATCCCCTGAACACGATCCCCAGCGCCGCTGTGCGCGGGACAGGCGCAATTCGGGCATGTCCAGGCCTGCCCGATCGCAATAAAATGCAAGATCGTCATCTAATAGCAGTATCGCTTCGGCTTCCAGCCAGCGTTGCAGCCGGGCGGAAAGTCTCTCACGCGGTCCACCGATATACAGATGGCCGTCTTCCTTGCGCACCTTGCGTGCGCCGCCATCCTGCCAGTGGATTGTCAGATTTTCCCCGCGAAAAGGGATTGAGGCGCCATCGGTTACAAGGATGCTTTCGGGCAACTTTCCAAGCTGCCGTTCGATCCATTCGATTCGCGCATTGGCAAAGGCGATGGCATCGATGGTGCGGCCCCATTTAGGCATGGTGATGCGTAATTCGCTGCCATCCGGGGCAAGTCGCATGGTCAGCCTTCGCGCACGAGGATGGCGGCGAATGGCGATAGGCAATGTGCATCCGGCTACATCTACGCTTGGATCGCGGTGATCGTCGCGCAGCCAATCGATCACGGCGTATCCCAATCGGCAAGATGGTGTTCAAGCGGCCCTGCGACCGTTTCACTGATGCACCTTCCCGCGACACATGCACCCGCCTCAACCATAGCATCGCGGCTGCCGGTGCGCAGATAATGCCAGTCCGGCAGCGGCTTTCCTTCGGCGCGGCGGCGATAGGCGCAGCTGGCGGGAAGCCACGGCACTTCTTTTACCAGGCGCGGTGTCAGGCGCAGGCAATCAGGTACGAAAGCCTTGCGGTGGCGATAATCGCGGCATTGCGCAGTGCCGGTATCCAGCAGTTTGCACGCGACATTGGTTTCCACGATTTCGCCAGTGTCATCATCTTCCAGCTTGTGCAGGCAACAGCGCCCGCAACCATCGCACAATGCCTCCCATTCCGGGCGGGTCAGCGCATCAAGCTCCAGTTCCCAGAAGCGGTCCCTCAACGCACCCATGTTTCCAGTTCCGTTGCAACGACCTGCGCCGAATCCTCGACGGATAGCAGCGCCATGGGCTGTCCTTCGCGATCAACCAGATAACCCGACCGTGAATGATCCATCAGATAGCCGCCTTCCGAATTCTCCTCCAGCTTCTCATAATAGGCGAAATAATTGGCGGCCGCCGCCTCGATAGCCTCAGCCGAGCCGGTCAGGCCAATGAGATCTTCGGAAAAATTGGCAGTGAATTCGGCCACGACGTCGGGCGTGTCGCGATCTGGGTCTACGGTGATGAAAATCGGCTGGATCTGACCGGCAAGATCGGGATGATCCGCCGTAAACAGATTGTAACCCTGCATCATGCGCTGCACATCAAAGGGGCATACATCAGGGCAATAGGCATAGCCGAAATATATCATCTGATATTTCCCGGCAAAATCGCTGTCGCGGACTTGCTTGCCTTGTATATCCACGAGGTCGAACCCGCCGACCACAGCTGAATCATACAGGGGGGGCGCAGGCATGGGGTCATCAGAGGGGGCATTTCCGCACGCGGCTAGAAGAAGCGGTGCAAAAAGACTGGCGAACAGCTTGAAATTGGCAGACATGACGAAACGTTCATGCTCTGCTAACGCCATGTAAGCAAGGTGCGCAGACAAACTCGCAGGGGCTTTTGCGCCAAAATCTACAGAACAGGAGAATGGGGTGGTCCTCGTCGCTTTTCGCAATATCATCATGGCCATTGTCGGTTGCACATTGGTTTTTTCCGCTCCCGCTGCAGCGCAGGGATATTCGGAAGGCTACCAGTTTCTTGAAGCGGTGAAGGAGCGCAAAGGCACTGAGGCGACCGATTTGCTGAGAGAGCCCGGCTCCACTGTGGTCAACTCGCGCGATATCACCAGTGGGGAGACCGGACTTCACATCGTCATCGCCCGTCGCGACGTTACATGGACACGCTGGTTGCTGCAGGAAGGTGCCAATCCTAACATTGCCGACAATCGCGGGCGCACGCCGCTGATCATCGCGACAGAAATCGGCTTTGGCGAAGGGGCTGAGGCATTGCTCAGTCACGGCGCGCAAGTCGATATTGCCAATCAGACAGGGGAAACTCCGCTGATCTCGGCTGTCCATGCGCGCAATATCGAGCTGATTGAAATCCTTCTGGCCGGCGGCGCCAATCCTGACCGCACGGATAACACCGGGCGCAGCGCGCGCGATTACGCGCGGCAACCGGGCGCTCCGCCCCGCATCATGACTGCCATCAACGCCAATGAACAAGGCAATGACAGCAATAATGGTGGCCGGCTTTACGGCCCTGAGTTCTGATGGCTGAAACTGGTGCAGCTATAGCGGATCTGACGCTTGATGAGTTGCGCATTGCGCTCGCCCCGCAGATTGCGCTGTCGGCCATGTTTGATGGCTGGAGCGAAGCGGCACTGGAAGCTGCAGCGCAGACCCTTGGTGCTGATTTTGCAGTGGCGAAGCTCGCCTTTCCCGCAAAGGGTTTGCAAGGCCGCGCTATAGGCATGATTGATGCATGGGTGGCATCTGTCGATGCGCGGATGGAAGCTGAATTTGCCGACGGGCGACTGGGCAATTTGCCAATCCGACAGCGTATTGCCACGCTGGTCTGGTTCCGCCTTGAAGCTATCGCCGGTCTGGAAGAATCGCTGTCTCGGGCGATGGCAATTCAGGCGATGCCGATGAACGTCCCCGCTGCGCTGCGGCAGGGCTGGTCAAGCGCGGATAAAATGTGGCGGCTGGCTGGTGATATTTCCACTGACTACAATCACTACTCCAAGCGTGCGATCCTTGCGTCAATTTATGGGGCAACTCTGGCGATCTGGAAAAACGATGACAGCGACGACAAGGTAGAGACTCGCGCATTTCTGGATCGGCGCATCGAAGGCGTGATGAAGTTCGAAAAGGCCAAGGCGCAATTGCTAGGCCGCGAGCGTGAGCATTTTAGTGTCGCGCGTTTCCTTGGCCGGTTGCGCTACCCGCAGAATTAATCGCTACTCACTATTGCGAAGCGATTGCAAAAAGCCAGCAGCTCTGGCACGAGCCCTTGTGTGATACACCACCCCTCTTCCGATATTTCGACAGATACTGACACACTTGATAATCTTGCGCCACTTGTGCGTGCAGAAATACTCTCCGTCGATTGGAGCGTGCTTGCGCCCGATGAGGGAAAGCGGCTGCGGGCGCTGGGCCTTGATGAAGGATCACGTGTGGCGATTGCCCATCGCGGGGTGTTTTTCGGCAAGGACCCGATTGCGCTGGTTATCGGGCGGACTGTCGTAGCGATTCGCCGCGCCCATGCCAAAGCGATGACGGTGCGTATCACATGACTCGGATGCGCACTGCTGCACTGGTCGGCAACCCCAATGCGGGCAAAAGCGCGCTGTTCAACGCGCTGACCGGCGCGCGACAGAAAATAGCCAATTATCCCGGCGTGACAGTAGAACGAAAAAGCGGCCGCATGGCATTGTCGAGTGGAGAGCCGATTGAGCTGATCGACTTGCCCGGATCCTATTCGCTTGATGCTGCCAGCCCGGATGAAGTAGTGACCCGGCAGGTCGTGCTGGGCGAATTTCCCGGCGAAGCGACGCCGGAAATGCTTGTGGTGGTGATTGATGCCGCCAATCTTCAGCAGCATCTGGTTTTTGCGCAGGAAGTCATAGCATTGGGTCGCCCGACGGTGGTTGCGCTCAATATGATCGATCTTGCCGAACGTGACGGTCTGGCTATCGACCCGGAGGCGCTGGCTGCATCACTGGGCGTTCCGGTGGTTTCCACCGTGGCAGTGCGCAAGCGCGGACTGGAAGCGTTGATAGAAGCGATGTCGGGCGCGCATGACCAAGATCTGTCGGCGCGACATGAAGTCAGCGCACTAACACTGCCGGAGCGGCGGCTGTCAGCGCGCAATATCGCCAAGGGCGCGATCCTTTCTGAAAGTCCCGAACACCGTCTGCACACGCATCTCGACAAGATATTGCTGCACCGGTGGTTTGGCCCGCCGATTCTGTTTGCACTGCTCTTCGTCATCTTTCAGGCAGTATTTGCCTGGGCCACGCCTTTTGCAGATGCGCTGGACGCTGGCATTGGTGTGCTAATCGGGCTGGCACAATCCGCGCTGCCCGAGGGCATAATTCGTGATTTCCTGACAGAAGGCGTGCTGACAGGTGTCGGCAGCGTGGTGGTTTTCCTGCCGCAGATCGTCATCCTGTTCGCCTTTATCCTCGCGATGGAGCAATCTGGCTATATGGCTCGCGCGGCCTTCATCATGGATAGAATGATGGCGGCCGTGGGCCTGTCCGGCCGCAGTTTCATTCCGCTTCTGTCCAGTTTTGCCTGCGCCATTCCCGGTATCATGGCGACCCGCGCGATCGCTGATCCGAAAGATCGGCTGACGACGATCCTCATCGCTCCCATGATGACCTGTTCGGCGCGGTTGCCAGTCTATGCCGTGATCATTGCAGCATTTATACCGTCGACCACTGTCGGGCCGGGTATCGGGCTGCAGGGGCTGGTGCTGTTCGCGCTGTATGTTTCGGGCATTATCGGCGCGATGCTGGTCGCACTGGTGCTTCGGCGCACCGTTACCAAGGGCGGCGAAAGCGGGTTCATCATGGAATTGCCGCGCTATCAGATGCCGCCGCTGCGCGATCTTGCCATCGGCCTGTGGCAACGCGCATGGGTCTTTTTGCGCCGCGCTGGCACGATCATCTTTGCCGCCACGATCGCCCTGTGGGTGTTATTGAGCTTTCCCAAGGCCGAAGCGGGGGAAAGTCAGCTTGATGCAAGTATTGCCGGCCATGTTGCCGACGGTCTGCATACGGTAATGGCGCCCATCGGGTTTAACCGCGAAATCAGCCTTGCGCTGATTCCAGCAATGGCTGCGCGCGAAGTCGCCGTGTCCGCGCTCGCTACCACCTATGCCGTTGATTCCGATGATGAAGAGGAAGAGGCGAACCGCCTGATCCCGCGCCTGCAGGCAGGCTGGACCTTGCCAACGGCGCTCGCATTCCTCGCATGGTTCGTCTTTGCACCCCAATGCCTTTCCACCATCGCAGTTGCCCGCCGGGAGACGAATGGCTGGAAATGGCCCGCCTTCATGTTGGCCTATCTGTTTGGCCTGGCTTATCTGTTCGCAGGGATAACCTATTGGAGCGCGGTGGCTCTGGGCTTGTAGAAGCTGGGCGTTGCGCCAGCTTTTCGCACGCATCAGCATTGCCATTGTGGACAGCCATGGGGCGAAGGGGTGGCGACTCGCCCGACCCTTCGATAAGCCCGATAGAAATCGCTAGAGGGAAATTGAGAAATGGCCGGCAGCCTCAATAAAGTCATGCTTATCGGAAACCTGGGTGCCGATCCGGAAATCCGCAGCTTTCAAAACGGCGGCAAGGTGGCAAATTTGCGCATCGCCACCAGTGAAACATGGAAGGATCGTGACGGGCAGCGGCAGGAACGCACCGAATGGCACACGGTCGCCATCTTCTCCGAAGGTCTGGTCAACGTGGTCGAAAACTACCTGAAGAAGGGCGCAAAGGTATTTATCGAGGGTCAGCTGCAGACGCGCAAATGGCAGGATCAGCAGGGGCAGGATCGCTACTCAACTGAAATCGTCCTGCGCGGCTTCAACGGCACTCTGACAATGCTGGACGGTCGCAGCGATAGCGGTGGCGGTGGCGGCCAGCGTGGCGGTTATGGCGGCGGCGGAGGCCAGTCTTCAGGCGGCTGGGACCAGGGCGGCGGATCGTCGGGCGGTTCGGGCGGCGCATCAGGCGGTGCGGGCGGCGGCTCCAACTATGACGATCTGGATGATGACATTCCGTTCTGACCACCTTTGGTCAATGGCGATGCTCTCTGGCATTGCGCGAATGGATTTTGCAGCATTCGATCAGACGAGCGTTTCCGGTGAAGGAAGCGCTCGTTTTCGCGTCGATGGCGTTCCGGGCAAGCGGGCTATTCCTTCAGCAGCCCCTTAAGCGCCTCTGCCAGCGGGCCGCTCGAATCCTGTTCCAGCAGCCCCTGTTCGCGTCTGAAAGCATCGGCGTCCGGCCCTTCTGCATAAGGATTAATCGTCAGCGCAAGGCTTTGCGCAACAGCTTCGCCCAGATCGATGCTGCTGCCGCTATAGCCGATCTCGTCCAGATCCTCGGCCTCCAGCTCTATCTCGGTATCGGGTTCACTGACTTCCAGCGTTTCCGCCGGGACGAAGTGGAGGGCGATATCTTCGTGGAATTCGCCGGGTAGATCATTGCCCGATACTGCGCAGCTTTGCACAATCTTGGCATGCATCTTGCCTTTTGCACTGATCCTGTCGCCTTCTGCTTCTATAGTCAGTTCAGCTTCCAGCCTACCTATGGATACCAGGCTGAAACGGCGGGCAAGGGCTTCTCGTTCTGCCTCCTCGGCTTCAATGTGAACAGGGCGAACCGTTATTCCGCGCAGGTCGAACGGGCGGGAGAACTCAATCGCGTCACTCACGGGCGCAACGTCCCGGCAAGAAGCGCATCATCGCTCACCTCGGCAAGATCTGTGTTCAGCGCACGCGCGCGAGCGGCGAGCGCGAGCGGTGGGGAATCTTCATCCGTCAGCCGCATATTGCGCGCCAGCACTTCAGCCAGTTCGGCATCTTCGGGATTGGCCAGGGCGCTACGCAAACTGCCCAACCGTCCGCCCAGCGCGCTCATCAACTTGCCCATATTCTTGCCCACCATGAGATCGCCCACACCCGAATCGCGCAATTGGCGATCCATGTCGGCAATGAACAACTCTGTCAGCTGTCCGGTCTTGGGGCCGAGCCTTTCGCTTTGTTCCATGCGTAGAAGTACCAGCGATAGGACCAGCGAAATCATATCGAAGCGGCCATCGAGCGTATCCTCCACAAGACAATCCAGATACCAGTCCTCCTCCCGGCTGGTAGCGACAGTGGAGTGCCAAAGCGGGCGTAATTCGGTGTGTTCGCGCCTGCGCAGAAGGCGTTTGAAAATCGACATGGCAGCCCCTTGTTAATGGCAAGTTCAATGGATCACCCACAGCAACGCGTTGCACCTGCGTGCAGGCTACCCTAAGGCTTGCCGCTGATATAGGGTCAGCCTGCGCCGAGGCAATCGCGCAAGGGCATGTCCCGGTGGTTTCATGTGAATTTCGAAGGGTTCCTAACTATGGTTTCGATCGTGCGGATAGCGGCGCTGGCAGGGCTGGGCATTTCGCTCACCGGGGCGATGGCGGGTTGTTCGTCGATCACCAATCACCGCGGATATATTCTGGATGAAACACTGGTCGCTTCGGTACAGCCGGGACTGGACAATCAGCAATCGGTTCGCGGCACACTTGGCCAGCCCACCATGGTCAGCCAGTTCGGCGATCCGGTGTGGTATTATGTCACCAGCCGGACTCAACAGGCTCCTTTCCGTCAGCCGCGCATTGATCAACACAATGTGATTGCCGTGCATTTCGATGCTGCGGGCAATGTCAGCTCTACTACCCGCAGTGGAATAGACCAGGTAGCGCGGATTGATCCTGAGAGTGATGCGACGCCTACGCTGGGCCGCGAACGCGGCTTCCTGGAAGACCTGTTTGGCAATATCGGCACGGTCGGTACGGGCGCGCCCACGGGTCCCTGATGAAAGGGCGGATGCATAGCTTCGCTTGAAGCGGGCGTGCGTCTTGCCCATATCGGCCAGCATGACAGATGACAGGGCAAGCCACGGCCTTATCCAGTGGCACGGCACGACAATCATCGGCGTCAAACGCGACGGCAAGACCGTTATCGCGGGCGATGGTCAGGTTTCCATGGGCAATACGGTCATGAAGCCCAATGCGCGCAAGGTTCGCCGCATCGGGGAAGATGGCAAGGTGGTGGCCGGGTTCGCCGGGGCGACCGCAGATGCCTTCACCCTGTTTGAACGGCTGGAACGCAAGTTGGAGCAATATAGCGGGCAATTGCTGCGCGCGGCGGTGGAACTGGCCAAGGACTGGCGCACCGACAAATATCTTCGCAATCTTGAAGCCTTGATGATCGTAGCCGATGCAGAAGTGATGCTCGTGTTGACGGGCAATGGCGATGTGCTGGAACCGGAAGCGGGAATTGCGGCCATCGGTTCAGGTGGCAATTACGCGCTTGCGGCCGCCCGCGCGATTGCGGATTATGAAAGCGATGCGGAAGTCATCGCGACAAACGCAATGAAAGTGGCCGCCGATATCTGTGTTTTCACCAATGGTAATGTAACGCTCGAAACAGTCTGAAGCCACTCGCGCTGGACCTTGCAGCCGGATCGCTCATGCGTGGATGTGGGTATTTGCGAAAGCCCATTATGTCGGCTGCGCGTGGGCCTATTTGCTCAGCGCCTTCGCGGGGACTGCTGCGTTGAGCTGGCTGTTCTTTGCCCATGTTGAAAGGCCGATGACCCGCTGGCTGAATAGATGGCTGGGTGTGACGCATCATGGCGACATCTTGTCACAGCAATCGGGTGTCTGAGCTGCTTTCGGGGCTTGAACCAGTGGCCAGGCTCGCCAAATGATTGGGCACACGCACAATCGACCCATCCGGCCCTTTGACCGAATAGAAAGCGTTCATGGATCATCTTACCCCCAAGGCGATTGTCGCCGCACTCGACGAACACATTATTGGCCAGAAAGAAGCGAAGCGCGCCGTGGCCGTGGCCCTGCGCAATCGTTGGAGGCGCCAGCGTCTCGCACCTGATTTGCGCGATGAGGTAACGCCCAAGAACATTCTCATGATAGGCCCGACCGGCTGCGGCAAGACGGAGATCAGCCGCCGCCTGGCCAAGTTGGCCGAGGCACCTTTCGTCAAGGTGGAAGCCACGAAATTTACCGAGGTCGGTTATGTTGGGCGCGATGTCGAACAGATTGCCCGTGATCTGGTGGAAGAGGCAATCCGGCTGGAGAAGGACCGCCGCCGCGATGTAGTGCGCGAAGTGGCCAGCGAAGCGGCGATGGAACGCCTGCTCGATGCGCTGGTCGGCCAGAACGCCAGTGAGGCAACGCGCCAGAGCTTTCGCCAGCGGATTACCGAAGATTCCATGAATGATACCGAGGTGGAAATCGAAGTGGCCGAGCAATCGGGCATGCAGATGGATATCCCCGGCATGGGCGGCGGCGCGACCATGATCAATCTTTCCGAGATGATGGGCAAGGCCTTCGGCGGCCCGCCCAAGAAGCGACAGAAACTCAAGGTCCCCGATGCCTGGGACAAGCTGGTGGACGAAGAAGCCGAAAGGCGGATGGACCAGGACGATGTCGCCCGCGTGGCACTCGCCAATGCAGAGACCAATGGTATCGTCTTTCTGGACGAAGTGGACAAGATCGCGGTTAGTGATGGGCGCGGCGCCTCCGTCAGCCGCGAAGGCGTGCAGCGGGACCTTCTGCCATTGATTGAAGGCACCACGGTTGCCACAAAATATGGTCCGATGAAAACGGACCATGTGCTCTTCATCGCCAGCGGTGCATTTCACGTGGCCAAGCCATCCGACATGCTGCCCGAATTGCAGGGCCGTCTGCCGATCCGTGTTGAGCTGCGCTCGCTGACAGAGGAGGATTTTGTTCGCATCCTGTCCGAAACGAAGGCCAATCTGGTCACTCAATATCGTGAGCTATTGGGCACTGAACAGCTGACCATAGACATGACAGGCGATGCCGTGACCGAAGTTGCCCGGATCGCGGCACAGGTGAACGAAAGCGTCGAGAATATCGGCGCGCGCCGCCTGCAAACAGTGATGGAAAAACTGTTCGAGGAACTCAGCTTTGAAGCTGAAGATCGCAAGGGTGAATGCGTGAGCGTTGATGCAGCCTATGTGCGTGAACGGCTGGGTGAATTGGCAGGTGACGCCGACCTGTCGAAATATATCTTGTAGACAGCCGCTGGGTCTTCGTTTCAGGACACCAGTGTGCCGGGGCTGGCTGATGGTGTCAGTTCCAATATGCCCAGCGCATCAAAGCCGCCGAAGATTGCATCAATCGCTATCGTGGCAAGGATGATACCCATGATGCGCGAAATGACAGAGGTGCCTGTATCGCCGATGACACGGTGAATGAGGCTGGCTGCAAGCAGCAGCAGCAGCGTAATTGCGAGCACGACGAGAAGCAGCCCTGCAGTGACCGCCTGCTCGCTCCATGAATTTGAGCTGTTTTCTGTCAGGATGACGAGGGCGAGCATGGCACCGGGCGAGGCGATTGACGGCATTGCCAGCGGAAAGACCGCTTGCGACAGATGCTCGTCATCCTCGTCCTTCCGGGCCTCTGCGATTTCAATCTGCGCCTTGGATTCTCCGAAGATCATCGTCATCGCGAAGAGAAAGAGAATGATACCCCCGGCAATCTGAAAAGAGCCGAGCCGAAGGCCCAATGCCTCCAGAAGTATCTGCCCACCGACCAGAAACACCAGCAATACAGCGGCGGCAATAAGCACTGCGCGCAGGGCGAAAAGCTTGTGCAGGTGAGGGGGAACGCGCGAAACCGCATAGAGGAAAACCGGGATCGTGCCGAACGGATCCACAACCACGAAAAGGGTAACGAATTCGCGGCTTAGTGAGGTCCAGTCCATCAGACGAACCTAGAGATTTTCGCCAGAATTGCGACCGCTAATGCGCGGCGTTCCAGCCTATCATTGCGGTTTGAGCTTGTGCGAGAGGGCATTCCGGCAGTGTCCGAACTCGCGCCTTTCTCAGGGATGCGGCGCCAGTCCGATTTCGACACCTGTTTTGTCGGTAAGTGCAAATTTGTCGACCAGATCGGCGCTCGCTTCATTCAGCCCGACGACCTGGACGCTCCGACCGTTCATGCGCATGCGTTCGACAACCTTGTCCAACACGCCAACGCCTGAAATATCCCAGAAATGCGCGCCGGACACGTCAATCACTACATGGTCTGCCGGGTCTGGGCGTTCACTTTCACGACCGAAGGCTTGCGACAGGCGGTCCACACTGGCGAAGAAAATCTGCCCGGTGATGGTGTAGGTCGCGACGTTTTCATCCCGGACGCGTGTGACGCCAAACATGCTTCGAACCTTGCCGGTGAAGAAGATGCCGCTGAGCAGAACGCCAATCAGGACGCCCAGGGCAAGATTGTGGGTCGCCACGACGACGACGACCGTCGAGACCATCACGACGCTGCTTTGCCACGGGTGGTATTTGAGATTGGGGATCGAATTCCAGCTGAACGTGCCGATGCTCACCATAATCATCACTGCTACCAGTGCTGCCATGGGGATCTGGCCCACGATCGGGCCAAGCGCGGCAAGTAGCACCAGTAAGGTGACACCTGCTGTAAATGTCGACAGGCGCCCACGACCGCCGCTGGTCACGTTGATGACTGACTGGCCGATCATCGCGCAGCCGCCCATTCCGCCGAAAAACGCTGCAACAACATTGGCAATACCCTGGCCACCGCTTTCGCGTTGCTTGTTGGAATCAGTGTGCGTCATATCGTCCACGATCTGTGCGGTCAGCAAACTCTCCAGCAGGCCGACCGCCGCCATCGTAGCGGAATATGGGGCGATGATGCGCAGTGTTTCCCAGGTCAGCGGCACATCGGGAATGATGAAATAGGGCAGGCCTTCGGGCAGTTCACCCATATCGCTGACTGTGTTGACTTCGAAACCCAGACTGATGGACAGCGCGCCAAGCACAATGATCGCAATCAACGGGCTGGGCACTGCGGTCGTCAAGCGGGGCAGCAGGTAGATGATGGCCAGGCCGCCGATCACCATCGCATAGGTGATCCAGTTGACGCCTTCATTGGTCCAGTCAAGTTGCGGCAGCTGCGCCATGAAGATGAGAATCGCCAAAGCGTTGACGAATCCGGTAATCACCGATCGCGACACGAATTGCATCAGCAGGTCGAGCCGCAGGACAGCCGCAATCAGCTGGATGATACCCATCAATATCGTCGCTGCGAAGAGATACTCCACCCCGTAATCGCGCACCAGTGGGATAACAACTACGGCCACGGCGGCAGTCGCGGCGGAGATCATTCCGGGTCGGCCACCTGTAAAAGCGATGACCATCGCGATACAGATGGAAGCGTAAAGGCCCACACGTGGATCAACACCGGCGATGATGGAAAAACCGATGGCTTCGGGAATCAGGGCCAGCGCCACCACGATACCGGCTAGGATTTCGGCACGCGGATTGGTGAGCCAGTCGCGTTTCAACGCGGCTGTGTCGATCATGGTCATGTCCAGTTGTTGTGCGCGAGCCGCCGGGGCAGCACGGGAATGGGTCTCGATTGCTGCTTTACATGCTGCACTGCACAAATCAAGTTACTGCCCGATGGTTGAATCATACCGGTTCTTATTCAGCAGCTACAGTCTCGTCTTCCTCATTTTGCTGGCGATTCCACATTTCCGCATAAAGTCCATTGAGCCGCAGCAATTGTGTGTGTTTGCCCTGTTCGACGATGCGTCCGGCATCCATCACATTGATTATATCGGCATCGGCAATGGTTGAAAGCCGATGCGCAATGGCGATGGTCGTGCGGTTCGCGCTTACCCGTTTCAACGTTGCAAGAATGTCCTGCTCTGTGCGTGAATCCAGCGCGCTTGTTGCCTCGTCAAGTAACAGGATTGGCGGATCCTTCAGTAGCGTCCTGGCTATGGCCACGCGCTGCTTTTCACCACCTGAAAGCTTGAGGCCGCGCTCGCCTACCTGCGTTCCGAATTTTTGCGGCATTGCCTCGATAAAGGGCAGGATTGCAGCATCTCTCGCCGCCAATCTCACGTCATCCGGGGCAGGCTCATCGCGGCCATAAGCGATGTTGTAGCCGATGGTTTCGTTGAAAAGGACGCTATCCTGCGGAACAATGCCGATCATCGCGCGCAAGGATTGCTGCGTTACCTTGGCAATATCCTGACCGTCCACGCAAATGCGCCCTTCCCACGGATCATAGAAACGGAATAGCAGCCTCCCAATGGTGGATTTGCCCGCACCCGAAGGCCCCACAAGCGCCACGCTGGCCCCCGCAGGCGCTTCAAAGCTGAGACCGTGGAGGATGCGGCGGTCCTTTTCGTAACCAAAGCTGACATCTTCGAAAGTCACCGTAGGGCGACGGACTATCAGAGCCGGTGCGCCCGGTGCGTCCTCCACTTCCATCGTCGTATCGAGCAGGCGAAACATGTCTGCCATGTCTATGAGGCCCTGCCGGATAGAGCGATAAACCCAGCCCAGCATGTCTAGCGGCCGAAAAAGTTGCATCAGATAGGTGTTCACCAGCACCAGATCGCCGGGGGTGAATTTCCCCGTGGACCAACCCCATATCGTCCATGCCATCGCCGCGCCCATCATCAGGTTGAGAATGCTGGCCTGCACAATGTTAAGCAGGCCGAGCGAATTCTCGGTCTTGATCGCGGCTTCGGCATAGGAAGTGGCGGAACTGGAATACCGGCTCTGCTCGCGCGCCTCTGCTCCGAAATATTTGACTGTTTCGTAATTTAACAGGCTGTCGACCGCGCGGCCCATGGCCTGCCCATCAAGATCATTCATCTCCTTGCGCAATTTTACGCGCCACTCGGTAATGGTCTGGGTGATCCAGATAAATGCGACCACCGTAAAAGCGGTAGCGGCGACCAGCTCCCAACCGAACAATGTCCAGAAGATGATCGACACCACAACCAGCTCGATTGCAGTTGGAGCTATGTTGAACAGCAGGAAATAGAGCATCGAGCTGATTGACTTTGTGCCACGCTCGACCACGCGGGTCAGTTCGCCCGTGCGTCGTGACAGGTGAAAGCGTAGGGATAAGCGATGGAGGCGCGCAAAGACATCCCGCGTTAGCCCCAACACCGCATCCTGGCCCACGCGATTGAAGGTGATGTTGCGCAACTGGTCGAACAGAACAGAGCCAAATCGCCCCGCAGCATAGGCAATGACCAACGCCATTGCGACCCACACTGCCGGATCGCCATCGGCCGACATCGTGTCCACCGCGCCGGCATAGGCAAAGGGAAGGGCGAGCGTAACTGATTTGGCCAGCAGCACGAACACTCCGGCCCCGACGATACGGCGTTTGAGTTCCGGACGGCCGGCAGGCCATAGATAGGGCAAGAAGCGACGCATGGTCGCCCAATCGGCGCTCTCGCCATTGCCAGTCTGGTCGCCGAAATCTCTCACTGTGCCTCACAAGTGGGGCACAGGAGAGCGTCAGACAACCCTGGGCGGCCTAATCCTGCGGCAAGCGGGTCGCGCGGCGATTGAAATACCATGGATTGTCGAGCGGCACATCGCCGGGAAGGTCGAACAGGATACGGCGGCTGCGGAAATCAATTGCGACGCGGCGAAAGACGCTCAATTCGTTCATACCAAGCACCATGGCCGGGCGATCGGCGAGACCGAGCCAATGGAAAGTGGGGGAATCGGCAAATGAAATCGGAATGTTCGTCAACTCAACACGGTCCATGGAAAGTCTGCTGGCCACGTGAGTTGGTCCGGTCACGGTCACGCCATTGACGTCTGTCATCACGGCTTCTCGCTCCAGCGCGCGGCGGCGCATGCGATTCCGTAACGCGAGATTTCCGAAAGAAGATTGCGCGCCAGTATCGACGATCACTGCCGTCGAAACCCCGTCAATCTGTGCGCGGTGGATGATCAGCTGGCCCAGCCTCTCTCGCGCGCGCACGATAATATCGTATGCGCCAGCACCACCGCTGGAGAAGTGGGACGAGACGGTCAGCTCGCCATTTGCGAAATCGAGCAATACGCGCTGATTCTGCAAACTATCGAGCCCGAGTATACCGTCGGCATCGCCGATATGGGAGCGTTCGAGGATAGGTGCGGTGCGGATCGTGATAATACGGCTGCCGAACATGAAATCGGGCACCATGGTCGTTTGCACCGCGCGCGTGCTTGCCATGCCGACAAGCGTGGCGTTTGCGCGGTCGAACAGCCCGAGCCGTTCGGCCAGTTCGCTAGAAAGCACCGTTGCCTGTGCGCCGGTATCAACCATGAAGTGGAACGGCCCTTTCCCCATGATCGTGACAGGCACGGTCATCCGCCGGTTGCGCTCCATCTGCATTGTCAGCGTTTCCTGAATGGGAACGTTAGCAGAGGGGCCAGCTTGTGACTGGGCTATCGCTGGCGGAAGCGCCGGTGTTTCCATAGTAGTGGGGAGCACCTCCCCGGTTTGAGCTGCCAAGGGTGACGTGCCGATCAGCGCCAAGGCGCAGCTATAGGCGAGCCAGTGCATTTATCTCTCCCGCTCGTCGATGCGTCCCTTCAGCAACGAGCAGGGCAATGATAGCATGCTTGCCGGCTACTCCCTAATTCACGCCATAAATTGACAGCTTCAGCGGGGTGCAGGCATAAGCTGGCGCCAACCGAAATACGCCAGTGCGGAACAGGCATAGCTGTGGATCTCTGTATAGGCGCGGTGACGTGTCTGGCGCAGACAGATGAGCCATAATGCCGCACCCGATAAAACGGCAATCGTCAGTTGACCGAAGTTGGCCTGCGTCGCCGGTGCCCACCAGACATAGGAAAGCCAGACGGGTAGAATTGCCAGACCCGTCGCCAATGCCGATTGTAGCCAGATGCGTGTCATGACACGCCAGTGAAAACCAATCGTTCGGGCAAGAAATGGCGCGAAGATCACGAACCAGACAATCGCATGCGCCACGCGGCTTGCCGCTGCCGCTTCGAGCGAGAACCATGCGCCAAGCACAAGCAAGCCGACCGATGCTACCATGTCCCAGCCACTACGCCACAAAAGCGCACGCTTTTCGTGCAGCAGGATCGGCAGATCGGCATGCAAGGGCAGGGCGATGAAGAGGATTTGCGAGATGGCGATCCATTCCAGCGGAACCGCAGCGCCCAACCACCGCTCTCCATACAGCATGGATATGATCGGTGTGGCGAGGGCGGCCAGGCCCGCCATCGCAGGCCAGGTAATCGCGCAATAATTGGCGGTGACGCGCTCGTAATGCGGGCCAAGCGCCTCTCCTTCATCACGCAACTGGCGAAACGCGGGGAAGAAGACCGTTCCAAGCGCACCCGAGACGAGCAAACGTAATTGCGCGGCAAGTCCAAAGGCGCGGGTGAACAGGCCGAGTGCTGCGGTATCGAGCAATCGTCCGATCAGCAGTTCGGGCAAGCGCGCGCTCGCCTGATAGAAAGCCGAAAGCAAAGTTGCGAAACCGCCAAAGCGCAGGATTGGCAGCGCGCCCTCCAGACGCGGAGGGAAGGGGAGAATGAAACCGACCCGCCATTGCGATATAACCATACGCGCGATCTGCTGGGCAAATGCACCCCAAGCCAATGCCATCGCGCCATGGCCACGACATGCAAGCCAGATGGCAATCGTCGCGTTGGCCAGCACGACTCCGTTTTCTGTCATGGAATTGGATACGAAATCCATCTTGCGATGAGCCAGCGCCATCGGAACGATAGCCAGTGGCACAAAGAAATAGCTCGCCGCGATAACCAGCATGAGCGGCCTCAATTCGGGCATTTCGTAAAATGCGGACACCGGCCAAGCCAGAGCCACGCAGCCGATTGCAATCGACCAGCTTATAGCAAGCGACACAGTAAAGGCGGTTCGTATCCTTTCATCATCCAACTCCCTTTCGCCGGTCACGAAGCGGGTGATGCCGAATTCCTGCAATACAGCGAGCAACGAAATGAATGAGAAGGCGATGGTGAATAGGCCAAGGTCTTCAGGATCAATGAAATAGCGTGCCAGGATCACACTGGCAGCAAACTGTATGATGAACGCGCTGACCTGGCTTGCCATCGCCAACAGCGCTGCTCCGCGCACGCTCATCTTTGTAGCGGGCGACATTGCCATGGCTTACCCGATCGCCTGAGAGATGGCGCGCATGCCAGCAGCCGATATCGCACCGCGGGCATGTTTCTGGCGCCGATAGCGCAAAAGTGGCGCGGCAAGAGCCGGGAGGAATTTCCATACAACAAAGGCGACATTCCAGGCACGGCCCAATTCGTGGCCACGCGCGGCCTGCATCTCCGCGATTGCAGCGCGGTCGCCGTCAATCACGCGATCAATCGCCTGTTCAAAGCGCAACTGGCGCTCATTCTCTTCTATCATCGCCCGCGCTATTTCGGCGGGCTCGGTATTCGCGTCGATCAGATCAAGCGCTTTTTCGAATACGCGGATATTGCCCTTGAGCATTTTGGCCGAAGATGCCGATGCGGAATTTCCGCGCACCCGGTAATCGCCAAGGATGTCGTCCAGATAGAGGGCGTGACCACCCAGCAAGACAAGCCGCACCCAGAAATCGAAATCCTCGGCATGGGTCATGGTCGTATCAAAGCCGCCGACTGATTCGTGATCATCACGTCGGAAGGTAGAACCGATATAGATCTTGAAACTCTGGTCCAGCACCTCGGGCAGGGAGCCGCGCGTGCCATCGCCCCTGCCTTGTTTGCGTGTGAAGCACGTGCAATCACGCGGGACGGCGCCAAAGATGCGGGCGTTGCAGGTGGCCAGCCTGGCCTGGGGATCGGCTTCCAGCGCATTCACCATCTGCTCAAGATAGGTGGGGCGCAGCAGATCATCTCCATCAAGCAACGCTATATAGGGTGCGCGGGTTTCTGCGATGGCGCGGTTGCGGGCAGACGATACGCCGCCATTACCTGTCTGCAGAAAAGTCATGCGGGGATCATCGAGGAAAGGGCCGACAGCGCCCGCCACATCATCGGGCGCGCCATCATCAACCACGACGCATTCCCAATCGCAAAGTGTCTGTGCCTGGACGGAGGAGAGCGCTTCAGGAAGAAGGTGTGCCACGCCATAGGCCGGCACAATCACTGCGACGCGTGGAATCGTGATATCCCGCACAGCAGGCTGCGAGGCCGCAGGGCTCGCGGGTCTCAGGATGGGCAGCGGGCGATTCATATCTTGATCTGGACCATGGTTATTCACACAGCGCCTTCTCTACCCCCGCGCGCGTAAAGAATGCTTCAATGGCACGAGCGCTGTCGCGATTCGGCACATGCGGGTGAGCGATCTTCCATGATTGTGGCGAAAGTGCCGGCCGATTCTGGCGGTCAATCTGTCAAAAAGGGCTGATCCACCGGACTTCCGCTGACAGGAATTATTCGAAAGGCAGTACTCAGCCTGCACAAAACCAGCGGGAAGGGGCCAATTGCGGTCCCCTCAGCCCGTAAATACGGGGGCAACAGAGGTTTTTTCCTCAATTTGAAATAAAATTGCAAAAAGGCGTTGACCCGACTCAAAGCCCCCCATATATGCCCTCTCACCGACGCGGCGCTGACGGTTTCTACCGCCCTCGCAACGATCGGTCGCCAACATTAAACGGATAGCCGGTCCCCCGGTGTAAATCCTGTCTCTTATACACATCTCCGAGCCCACGAGACTAGGCATGATCTCG
>OJBY01000185.1_pt1 | contig 40128 bp, 47 predicted proteins | sample 1591731 | NCBI WGS metagenome assembly OJBY01 (sample SAMN05416837, study PRJEB24817) | seawater metagenome | isolation source: Sea water | place: Canada:Atlantic | collected 2013-07
GCAACTCTACGACTTACATATGGGGAGGACAGGCCATGAAAGCCGTGTTCGAACGTCTTTCGCCGCGCCAGCGTTCTTATGCAGCGGCGGCGGGTATAGCCCTGATCAGCCTGGGGGCTGGCTACGGTCTGTCGATGCTCGGCGGCGGCAGCGATGGCGGTGACGCCGCTGCCGATGCCGGCTGCGAAGAAGTGCTCTACTGGTACGATCCGATGGTGCCGGATCAGCGCTTCGACGAGCCGGGCAAGTCGCCATTCATGGACATGCAGCTGGTTCCCAAATGCGCGGGCGGCGATGCGCAGGCTGGCGAAGGGGTCAGCATCGATTCCGGAATGGTCCAGAACTTCGGGATCCGCACTGCCGAGGCCGAATACGGCGTGCTGGAACCGGAAACGACGGTGACCGGCACGCTTGCCTACAATGGCAGCGAGGTAGCGATCGTCCAGCCACGCGCGGGCGGCTATGTTCAGCGAACATACGGCCACGCCCCGCAGGATCTGATCGCAAGAGGCGCGCCGGTCGTCGATTTGCTGGTGCCCGAATGGGGCGGCGCCCAGCAGGAATTTCTTGCCGTGGCGGCCACTGGCGACGCGGCGCTTACCAGTGCAGCCCGCCAGCGCCTTCGATTGCTCGGGATGCCGGAAGGCGTGATCTCCTCGGTGGCTCGAAGCGGGAGACCCCAATCGACGATCACCGTCACCGCGCCGCAATCGGGCGCGATTACCTCGCTCGGTGTAAGGCCGGGCATGACCGTCATGGCAGGCCAAAGCCTCGCCGAAATCAGCGGCTACAGTCCGATCTGGCTCGAGGCCGCTGTGCCCGAGGCCCTTGCGGGAAGCGCCCGCGTGGGACAGCCGGTAAGCGTGACGCTCACCGCTTTTCCTGGCGAGCGATTTGCAGGGCGGATCATTGCCATCCTGCCGAGTGCACAGGAGGCAAGCCGGACGATTACCGTGCGCGCGGCGATGCCCAACCCCGGCCTTCGCCTGAAACCGGGCATGTTTGCGCAGGTCACGATCGCTCCTGAACGGCGTGAAGCATTGCTCATCCCGTCGGAGGCCGTGATCCGCACCGGCGAACGCACGCTGGTGATGATCACTCAGGAAAGCGGAGGATACCGACCTGTCGAAGTCCGGATCGGGCGAGAAGCAGGCGGCCGCACCGAAGTTCTCGCGGGCCTCGCGGCAGGCGAGGAGGTGGTTACCTCCGGCCAGTTCCTGCTCGATTCCGAAGCCAGCCTTGCGGGTATCGATGTACGTCCCATCGATGATGCACCGACGGCTGCCGGTGAAGAAGGCGCACAGGCGCAGGCGGATGCGGACGAGCCGCGCACCTATCGAGCCACAGGTACGATCGAACGCATCACTTCCCGCAGCATTACCTTGCGGCACGGGCCGGTCGAAGCTCTGGAATGGCCAGCCATGACGATGGGTTTTGCCACTGAAGGTCCGGCCCAGGTTCGCGGTTTCCAACGCGGCGACCGGGTGACCTTTACCTTCGTTCAGGCAAGCACCGGTCCGCGCATCGTCTCGATCCGGAAGACCGGCCAATGATCGCGCGGATCATTGACAGTTCGATCGCCAACCGCCTTTTCGTGGTTCTGGCGGCGATCGGCCTGGCGCTCGCCGGCTTCTGGGCAGTGCGGACCACCCCTGTCGATGCGCTTCCCGATTTGTCCGACGTGCAGGTGGTTATCCGCTCCAACTATGCCGGGCAGGCCCCGCGTATCGTGGAGGACCAGGTTACCTATCCACTGGCGACGACCATGCTCTCGGTGCCGGGAGCAAAGACCGTGCGAGGCTATTCGTTTTTCGGCGATAGCTATGTCTATGTGATTTTCGAGGACGGGACCGATCTCTACTGGGCGCGCTCGCGCGTGCTCGAATACCTCAACCAGGTCCAGAACCGCTTGCCTGACGGAGTCGAAAGTACTCTCGGCCCTGACGCGACCGGCGTGGGATGGATCTACGAATACGCCTTGGTCGACCGCAGCGGCGGCCACGATCTGGCCGGACTGCGCAGCCTGCAGGACTGGTTCCTGCGCTACGAGCTGAAGACTATACCTGGGATCGCCGAGGTCGCCAGTGTGGGCGGCATGGTCAAGCAGTACCAGATCGTGCTCGACCCCTACCGCATGGCTTCCTTCGGAGTGACCCACGGCCAAATCGTGAGCGCGATCCAGGCAGGCAACCAGGAGGCAGGCGGTTCCATCGTCGAGATGGGCGAAGCGGAATTCATGGTGCGTTCGTCGGGCTATCTCGGCAGTCTCGATGATTTCCGCTCGATCCCTTTGCGCGCCGAAGCGGGCGGTGTGCCGGTGACGCTTGGCGATGTCGCCAATGTGCAAATCGGCCCCGAACTGCGCCGCGGTATCGCCGAGCTGAACGGCCAGGGCGAAGTCGCAGGCGGCATCGTCATTCTGCGGCAAGGCGCCGACGCGCGCGGTGCGATCGAGGCGGTCGAAGCGAAGCTCGACCAGTTGCAGGCAAGCCTGCCCGAAGGGGTCGAGATCGTCACCACCTATGACCGATCGCAGTTGATCGATGCCTCAGTCGATAACCTCACCACCAAGCTGATCGAGGAATTCGTCGTCGTTGCGCTCGTGTGCCTGCTGTTTCTGTGGCACGCCCGCTCTGCGCTGGTCGCCGTGGTGACCTTGCCGCTGGGTGTTCTGGCAGCCTTTCTGGTGATGCGCTTCCAGGGCGTGAACGCCAACATCATGTCGCTTGGCGGGATCGCCATTGCGATCGGCGCGATGGTCGATGCGGCGGTCGTGATGATCGAGAACGCGCACAAGCACATCGAGCGATGGACCGAGGAAAATCCCGATACGGTCATGTCGGGTGAGGAGCGTTGGCGGATCGTCGCGGATGCTTCCAAGGAAGTCGGTCCGGCGCTGTTTTTCAGCCTGCTGATTATCACCCTTTCGTTCCTGCCGGTCTTCACTTTGCAGGCACAGGAGGGACGGCTCTTCGCTCCGCTGGCCTTCACCAAGACCTACGCGATGGCAGCGGCTGCAATCCTCTCGATCACGCTGGTTCCGGTCCTCATGGGATGGCTGATCCGCGGTAAGATACCGCGGGAAGACAGCAACCCGATCAACAAGGCGCTGACCCGTGCCTATCGTCCGGGGCTCGACTGGGTGATGCGGCGTCCGAAGGCGACGCTGGTCATCGCAGGACTGATATTCGCGACGACGCTGGTGCCTTTTACGCGGCTGGGCGGCGAGTTTCTCCCGCCGCTCGACGAGGGCGATCTTCTCTACATGCCGAGCGCGCTTCCCGGACTTTCACCGGGGGAAGCCTCGGCCCTGCTTCAGCGGACCGACCGCCTGATCAAAACGGTGCCCGAAGTCGATACCGTTTTCGGCAAGGCGGGCCGCGCTGATACGGCCACCGATCCCGCGCCGCTGACGATGTTCGAGACGACGATCAGCTTCAAGCCGCGCGAGGAATGGCGCGAAGGGATGACGCCTGACAAGCTGGTGGAAGAACTCGATCGCGTGGTCCGGGTTCCGGGCCTCGCCAATGTCTGGGTGCCCCCAATCCGCAACCGCATCGACATGCTCGCCACCGGCATAAAGAGCCCCATCGGGGTCAAGGTCTCGGGCGAAGATTTGGGCGAAATCGAACGAGTGGCGCTACAGGTCGAACAGATTGCGAAGGAGGTGCCGGGCGTCAGTTCGGCCCTGGCCGAAAGGCTTTCAGGCGGGCGCTATGTCGATGTCGATATCAATCGTCTGGAAGCAGCCCGCTACGGGCTCAACATCGCCGATGTGCAGCAGATTGTATCGGGCGCGATCGGCGGCGCAAATGTCGCGCGTACGGTGGAGGGGTTGGCCCGTTATCCGGTCAATGTCCGCTATCCGCGCGAGATTCGCGACAGCGTCGATGAGCTGCGCAATCTTCCGGTTCTAACCCCCGCGGGACAGCAGATTACGCTTGGTACAGTGGCGGACGTCCGCGTGACCAGCGGGCCGCCCATGCTCAAGAGCGAGCAAGGCCGGCCGACGAGCTATGTCTATGTCGATGTACGCGGGCGCGACCTCACCTCGGTGGTGGGCGATTTGCAGGAGGCAATCGGTGCCGAGGTCGATCTGCCCGCCGGCGTCAGCCTGTCCTATGCTGGGCAGTTCGAATATTTGACGCGCGCTTACGAGCGGTTGCAGATCGTCGTACCGGCGACGCTGGCGATCATTTTCCTGCTACTTTACCTGATCTTCCGCCGCTTCGACGAGGCGCTGCTGATCATGGGCACGCTGCCATTCGCGCTGACCGGCGGGTTCTGGTTACTTTACCTGATGGGATACAACCAATCCGTCGCCACCGCCGTCGGGTTCATTGCGCTGGCAGGCGTGTCAGCGGAATTCGGAGTGGTCATGCTGATCTACCTGAAGGCCGCGCTGGAACGGCGGGAGGGCGATCTCGATGCCGAGGAGGTATCGGCAGCCATCCGCGAAGGCGCGCTGCTGCGCGTCCGGCCCAAGGCGATGACCGTCGCCGTGATCCTCGCTGGACTTTTTCCGATCCTGATCGGCACTGGCGCCGGATCCGAGGTGATGAGCCGTATCGCGGCCCCGATGATCGGCGGGATGATCACCGCCCCGCTGCTTTCAATGTTCGTACTTCCCGCCGCCTTTCTGATGATGCGGCGGCCCAGGGCCAAACGGTCCAAACCCCTCGAAGGAGAAGAAGAATGCGTATTACAACCCTCGTGACCCTATTGGCAGCGCCGCTGGCTCTCGCCGCGTGCGACTCGGGCGACGATACCGAAGCGATGGACGACACGGCCATGGCAGACGTTCAGATGCCGATGGACGATAGCGACATGCCGATGATGGGATCGGATGGCGCGATGCGGACCGCCAGCGCCGAAGGGATCGTCACCGCCATCGACGCCGATGCGGGAACGATCACAGTCGATCACGGCGCTGTCCCCGCGATCGAATGGCCCGCCATGACGATGGGGTTCCAAGCCGACGAACAGCTGCGTCAGGACGTGGCGGTTGGCGACACGATCTCGTTCGACTTCACAACCGGCGAAGGCGGCAACACGATCACTTCGATCACCAAGAAGTAATTGTGAACCGGCCCCGGATCATTTTCGGGGTCGGCACAATAGGAGAAGTACGATGATGAACGGTGACATGCCAGCGGCCATGATGGGGATCATGGGCCTGTTCTGCTTATTGCTGACCATCCTCATGGTGTTGGGCATCGCTGCACTGATCAAATATCTCCGGAGCAAGTAAGATGGACCAGTGGTCGATTGCATCCAGCCTCAACCGTCGTGCCTTGCTGCGACGGGCTGGCACAGCGGCTGCCGGCCTCGTGGCACTTCCCTTGTCTGCATGCGAAGCGCAAAATTCGCTGTTTAGTGCGGATGGAGCCGGCGCCAATCCGCTCGCCATTCCCGAGCTCAATCAGGGAATTGTCGAACAAGGCGAACGGGTCTTTCGACTGTCGATATCCGCGGGGCAGAAGGAATTCGTTCCCGGGGTCGTTTCGCCTACGATCGGTATAAACGCGCCTTATCTTGGTCCGACATTGGAGATGCGCCGCGGCGAGCGGGTCCGGTTGCATGTCGACAACGGCTTGGACGACGGCGCGACAGTCCACTGGCACGGGTTCGAGCTTCCCGCCGCTGCGGATGGCGGACCGCACCAGCTTATCCGCCCCGGCGCGCGCTGGAGCCCGTCTTTCGAAGTTCGCCAGCGTGCCTCTCTCTATTGGTATCATTCGCACCTGCATCGCGGCACGGGACCGCAGGTCTATGCTGGTCTTGCCGCGCCGATCTATGTCCGTGATGATGAAGAGGACGCGCTGGACCTGCCGAGCGAATACGGCGTGGATGATATTCCGCTTATCGTTCAGGACCGCGTGCTCGATAACTCCGGCAAGCTCCTCTATCCGCAGAATATGCATGCGCAAATGATGGGCGTGCGCGGGGATCGACTCTACGTCAATGGCACGCAAAACGCGGTGTTTGACGCTCGGACCGGTCAGTTACGCTTGCGGATCCTCAATGGATCGAACGCACGCTTCTACGATTTCTCGCTGTCCGGTGGTCAGACCATGGAGCTCATCGCGAGCGATGGCGGCTTGCTGGATCGCCCGCATGCAGTCCGCTCGCTCAGGCTCGCACCGGGTGAGCGGGCGCAGATCCTCGTCGATCTTTCCGAGGGGCGCCCACTCAGCCTTCTGGCGACCAGTCCGGACAATTCGATGGGCATGATGGGCAACGGCGGCGGCATGATGGGCGGCGGTATGATGGGCCGACGCCGCGACGATGCCCGGACGGACGAGCCGTTCCGGATCCTCGATATCAGACCCTCTGGCTCCTCGCCGAGAAGGAATCTGCCGCCGCAGCTTGCCGCGCTACCAGCACTCGACCCTTCACTTGCAGTGCGAACCCGGAGGTTCGTGCTCGATATGGGCATGATGGGCGGCGGGATGTCTATCAATGGTGCCAGCATGGACATGAATGTCATCAACGAGCGGGTGCCCGTCGGCCAGTGGGAAATCTGGGAAATCGCCAACGCTTCGATGATGGCCCACCCTTTTCATATTCATAACGTCCAGTTTCGTGTGATCGACCGCGATGGCCACGCGCCCCCGCCACTGGAAACCGGTTTCAAGGACACGGTTATTGTCAATCCGCGCGAGCAGGTGCGCGTGCTGCTGCGCTTCGAGGAACATAGCGACCCGGACACGCCCTACATGTATCACTGCCACATCCTCGAACACGAGGATGCGGGCATGATGGGGCAGTTCGTCGTGGTGAACAGCTAGGAAGGAATGGTCATGAGCAGGGATGAAAGCGTGATCAAGGGAACCGCGATCGATCCGGTCTGCGGGATGAGCGTCGAGATCGACGGCGCGAAACACAAGGCCAAGCATGAGGGGGCGGAGCACTATTTCTGTTCTTCGCGCTGCCACGACAAATTCCTCCTGGACCCCCAGCTCTATCTGTCGAACGCGCATCTCGATGCTGTTGAGGACGTGCCGGAAGGCACTATCTACACCTGTCCGATGCACCCGGAGATCCGCCAGCCCGGTCCCGGCTCATGCCCGATCTGCGGAATGGCGCTCGAACCCGAGACTGTCAGCCTGGATGAAGGGCCCGATCCGGAACTGGTCGACATGCGCCGCCGGTTCTGGTGGAGCGCGCTCCTGACGCTGCCGCTGTTTGTCTATGCAATGGGAGACATGATCCCGGGGATCAGCTTCGACCGCCTGATTGAGCCTGCCAGGGCGCAATGGGCGCAGTTCCTCCTTGCCACGCCGGTGGTCCTGTGGGGCGGCTGGCCCTTCTTCGTCCGGGCCTGGCAATCGCTCAAGACCCGCAATCTCAACATGTTTACGCTGATCGGGATCGGCGTGGGCATTGCCTATGTGTTCAGCCTCGTGGCAACGGCGCTGCCGGATCTGTTCCCGCCTGCCTTCCGCGACCACTCGGGGCGCGTGGGCGTTTATTACGAGGCGGCGGCGGTTATCACCACGCTCGTGCTTCTGGGCCAGGTACTCGAACTCAAGGCGCGCGGTTCGACTTCCAGCGCCCTGAGGGCGCTGCTCGAACTCGCACCTCCCTCGGCGGTGAAGATATTCGGCAATGGCGACGAACGCGAAGTGCCGCTTGACGAATTGGCGACCGGCAACCGCTTGCGAGTGCGGCCCGGCGATAAAGTGCCGGTCGATGGCGAAATCGAGGAGGGTTCAAGCGCGATCGACGAATCCATGGTCAGCGGCGAGCCTCTGCCCGTGACCAAGCGCGCGGGCGATACGGTTATCGGCGGGACCGTGAACCAGACCGGCGGCTTCATCATGCGTGCCACCAATGTCGGCAAGGACACGATGCTGTCCAAGATCGTCCAGATGGTTGCCGAGGCGCAGCGCAGCCGCGCGCCGATCCAGCGGCTCGCGGACCAGGTCGCGGGCTGGTTCGTTCCTGCGGTCGTGGTTGTTGCGATCGTCACCTTTGCGGTGTGGGCCATCTGGGGTCCCGCGCCAGCGCTTGCCTATGCGTTGGTCAATGCGATTGCTGTTCTGATTATCGCCTGTCCCTGCGCGCTGGGGCTTGCCACGCCGATGTCGGTGATGACCGGCACAGGCAAGGGCGCGCAGCATGGCATCCTGATCCGCAATGCCGAAGCACTGGAGACATTGGAGAAGATCGATACGTTGGTGGTCGACAAGACCGGCACGTTGACGATGGGTAAGCCTGACCTGGTTGCGGTCGACCCGGTCGAGGGTATCAACGAAACCGAATTCCTTGCCGCGGTCGCGGGCGTCGAGATGGGCAGCGAACACCCGCTCGCGCACGCCATAGTAGAAGGCGCGCGGGCCCGCGGTGTTTCGCCTGCCGAAGCCAGAGACCTGGCTTCGACCACGGGGGAAGGCGTCGAGGCGAATGTACAGAATCGTCGCATCGCCATCGGCAATGAAAAGATGATGCGGCGGGTGGGGATCGATGACGATGTCTGGCTGGGCTCTGCGGAAAGCGGTCGCTCGCAAGGACAAACAGTGATGTTTGTCGCATTCGATGGGCACCCTGCGGGGATGATCGCGGTGGCCGATCCGATCAAGCCGACCAGCGCGGCAGCCATCGCCGCTTTGCACGCTCGCGATATCCGCGTGGTCATGCTGACCGGCGATAGCCGAGCAACGGCTGAAGCGGTCGCGCGGGAAATGGGCATCGACGAGGTGCACGCCAATGTCTCGCCCGAGGACAAGCACCGCGAGATTGAAAGGCTGAAGAGTGAAGGACGCCGCGTCGCCATGGCGGGCGATGGTATAAACGATGCGCCGGCTCTGGCAGCCGCCGATGTCGGCATTGCCATGGGAACGGGCACGGATGTAGCGATCGAAAGCGCCGGTGTAACATTGGTGCGTGGTGATCTGACCGGGGTAGTGCAGGCAATCATCCTGTCGCGCGCGACCATGCGCAACATCCGCCAGAACCTGTTCTTCGCCTTTGCCTATAACACGCTCGGGATACCGGTTGCCGCAGGGGTGCTGTTCCCGGCGTTTGGACTGCTGCTCAACCCGATGATTGCGGCAGCGGCGATGAGCCTATCATCGGTTTCGGTTATTGCCAATGCTTTGCGATTGCGGGGGGTGAAGCTTCCGGTTTTCGAAATGCAAGTGCAGGATCGAAATAATCGCTAGAAAACCGGGGTGTCACGAAGCGGCAAATGGCCTTATTTGTGATGACGGACACGAAGCTTGAAGCGATCAATGCCGGTTCTGCCTAGGAACGCTGGCAGGCAATCCCTCTGCCCAGTGATTTCTCCTTAGCTAGTTCCAGGGCAGCGCGTAGGCTACTATTGCGTCGCTGACAGGTGTCTTCATGAAATGATGCCCGCCTGCCATAACCACGACATACTGGCGGCCGTCCTGGGAGTAGGTCATCACGTTGGCTTGGCCGCCGCCCGGCAGGACGTCGGTCCAGACGGTTTCACCGGTTTCTACGTCGATCGCGCGGATCAGATTGTCGGTCGTCGCGGCAATGAACAGCAGTCCTCCTGCCGTCACGACACCGCCGCCATTGTTGGGCGTACCGATCGTGAACGGAATGCCAAGAGCAAGACCCCAGGGACCGTTTGCGCGTGCCGAACCGAAGGGCCGGTCCCATAGCGTCTCGCCGCTACTCATGTCGATCGCACGAATGCCGCCATAAGGCGGCTCTTTACACAGAAGGCCGGTCAGCCCGAGCCGCCAGCCCGCGTTGACGTCGATGGCGAACGGCGTACCGGTCTGGGGCGAGCCTTCACCTTCAGAACCACCGCCACCTTGATTGCCCTGCGGGCCGCGCGGCTCCCATCCCTTTTCGTCCGCCACTGCGCGAGGGACGAGGCGGTTGTGGTTGGGCATGTCGTTATAGTTGGCGTAGATCACTCCGCGGCGCGGATCGATCGCCACCGATCCCCAGTCGGATCCACCATTGTAACCGGGATACTGGATCCACCGGCGATCTGACGTGGGAGGCGTATAGTAGCCATCATAGGCCGACTGCCGATACTGGATGCGGCAGATCATCTGGTCGATTGGCGTCATGCCCCACATGTCGCGTTCTTCGAGAGAGGGTCTGCGCAGCGTCGCAAAGCCCGAATAGGGCTGCGTGGCGGTGCGCTCGGCGGGCTCCACACCACCTTGCGGCACGGCGCGCTCGATCACGGTGTGCAGCGGTCGACCGGTACGTCGGTCGAGAATGTAGATCTCGCCCTGCTTCGACGGGAGAATAATCGCCGGCGTTCCGCCCGGCAGATCGACAAGCGTTGCCTGGCTCCCGAGGTCGTAGTCCCAGACGTCCTTGTATACGGTCTGGAAACGCCAGCGTGGCTCGCCCGTCTCGCCGTCCAATGCCACGAGCGCCGTCGAGAATTCGTTTTCCTGTGGACTGCGATCCGAACTCCAGTAATCGACCGCGCTGTTGCCCATGGGAAGGTAGACGAGACCGAATTCCTCGTCCGCCGAAGCCGTCGTCCACATATTGGGCGTCCCGCGCGTGAATTGCTCGCCTGGAGCAGGTTCGCCAAATTCTCCCGGACGCCCCATATCCCATGCCCAGGCGCGCTCCCCGGTAACGGCGTCAAACGCCTGGATTACGCCCGACGGTGCGCTGTTGCGCTGCCCGTCGAGAACCTGATGGCCCGTCACGATGTTGCCGCGCACGATCACCGGAGGAGCCGTGATCGCCACCATGCCTGGATATGTCTGGCCCATGCCCTCTTTGATATCGACCTCGCCGTTGACGCCAAAGTCGGCGCAGGGGCGGCCGGTTTCGGCATCGACGGCGATGAGACGGCCATCGAGCGTCCCTTCAATAATGCGCATCGCGCAATTCGCTGCAGCTCTCGAAGGTACGAGCGGCGCGCCTCCATTCTGGGAAGGAGAGCCTTGGGCGCCTCCGGAAAGCTGTGTGCCGCTGTCCCGTGGGCGGGTGTAGGCGGTCACGCCGCGGCAGGAGGCCGAATAGGGAATGGCGGCGGTGGAGACTTGTGGATCGTGGCGCCAGATTTCCGCGCCGGTTTGCGCGTCGAGCGCGATGAGAATATTCATCGCCGAGCACAGATACAAACGGTCGCCGATCTTCAGCGGGGTCGTTTCTGGGGCGTATTTGCCTTCACCCGCACCTAGGGGCAGATCGCCGGTATGTGCTATCCATGCGCGCTTCAGGCCGCCGACATTGGCCGGTGTGATCTGATCCAACTGCGAATAACGCTGACCTGAATGGGTTCCTCCCCAGGCTGGCCAGTCAACGCCCACATCCTCGAACTCTATCCCGGCCTGGGCTATCGGGAGTTCCCCCCTCACCGGATCGGGGCCCGATGCCGATGCAACCCAGAGTGCAACCGCAAGGAACACCACCGCTCCCCCAGCCCCTGCAAGTGCAACTGGCCATCTTGTCGGCCGATAAAGGCGGGGTGAAACCAAAGCGACCAGAGCGAGGAGAACGGTCGGACCAACAAGCCGCGGCACGAGCGCCCACGGATCATTGCCGCTCTCCCATAATGCCCAGGGCACGGTCACCATATAGATGCCGACGTAAATCCACGCGCCCAAGGCTTTCCCGCGAAAGATGAAATAGGCGGAAGCAAGCAGCGCCGCGCCGGTCAGCCCATAGTAAAGCGAGCCGCCAAGGATTGCGAGCCAGATGCCACCGGCAAACAGTGTTGCACCGATGAGTCCGATCAGAATCGCGACTATCCGCGGTAGAATCGAAACCTTTCGATGAGGTGCGGTTTGTTCGGAACTGTTCATGACGGGCCTCGCTGTTTTGATCTTGGCAAACTTTCCCGATACTTCTGGGCAGGGATGACATTGCGCCTTTCTATCATTAGCGCGATTATTGGATACCTTGGATAGATCACCGGACCTTTCTGCGGCGCAGTTTCGGGAACCGGTTCGCCAGCAGTACAAAGCCCGACAACGCGATGACCGTTCCACCGATTCCGAAAAGCAGCAGCCACCAGCTGTTGATCCGGTCGCGCTGGGTCCAGTCCATGATGTGCAAGCCCCAGACGAAGTCGAAGAAGCGCCAGGTATCGCTTCGAGCGGCGAGAATCGCGCCGCTCGACGCATCGATGTAGAGCCTCGTCGCGTCTGGATCGGAGAAGGTGATTTGCCACGCCGGAAACGGACCTCGGAACTCTGTTCCTATCGGGCGCTCGATCAGCTTAGCACCGGTGATCGAGGTCTCGGGACCGGTCCAGGCCCGCGAAGCGATGGCCTGGGCATCGGCGAGTGGGAGGGGAGATACCCTCGTTCCGGTCTCGGTCTCATGAAGCGTCATCGAGCCATCGCTACGCTCGACTTGAACGAGGGGACGGCCAGCTACGGACTTGGTCGTCACGGCAACGATGCCCTGTCGATCCACCAACCATTGCGGCGCCGGAAACTCAGGATCGAGTGTTTCGGCCTCGCGCGATATGACGTGCTCGGACCGTACCTGCTCGATCTTGAGAAAGGACATGATAGCGCCGGTTCCCATCCACAACAGCACCTGCACGCCGACAACAAGCGCGAGCCACTTATGCAGCTTGCTGCCGAATATGTGCAGCCGCAGCTTGCGTGACGGCTTTCGTAGAGCTGGAACCGACGCCATGAGGTCTTATTGGTTGCGGGGAGGACGCGACGATGAATGGTATTGCACGATCTTCCAGCCATTGGCGTCGTGCGTGAGTACCGACGTTGCCACGCCTTCGCGATCGATCACGCGTCCATCCGCCAGTTCAATCCGGTAGGTATAGGTTTCCCGGCCGTAAGCCATGTGTCCCATCCGGGTGACTGCAACGGTCGGCTCACCGAAGGTGAAACTGGTGATCGCGTCCAGTTCAGGCCCCAGGTGATGCGCCATGTAGTTCGTGAAGCTGCCTTCATCCTTTCCGTTCTCGTAAACGAAGGATTCTTCCGCAAACAAGGCTGTCATGGCCTCAGCATCGCGCGCCGTCAGCGCGTTACGATACGCTGTGAGAGCAGCCTCCGCCCCCGCGACGTCGTCGTTCATGGCCGCCATATGATCCGCCTGGTTCATGCCCTGCGCCGAATGGTCCATCTGCTTCGATTGCGAATGCTCCCCATGCGCGGAATGGTCCATGTCCTGGGCCAACGCCGGTGCCGCGGATAAAGCAAGCGCCGCAGCGGCCACGCCCCGAATGATTGTAGTGTGCATCGAACTTTCCTTGTTACTCAGAACCAGAACCGTATGCCGACGACATAATTCGTCACGCTGGGATCTTCTCCTTCGGCGCGTGCGTAGTCGGCGCTCTGACCGATCCTCCATTCCTGATCGATCCCGATATAGGGCGCGAACTCACGCGCGAAATGATAACGCAGGCGAAGGCCGGCTTCGACTGTATCCAAGCCCGCACCGATGCCCAGTTCAGGCACGTCCTGCGCCGAAAAGGACGCTTCCACACGGGGTTGAAGGACCAGGCGCTGGGTAATTCGCTGGTCGAGCTCGGCCTCAATGCGCGCCGTCAGGTCGCCTTTGTCGGACAGGAATGCGGCGGCATCCACCTCGAACAGATAGGGTGCGAGGCCCTGGATGCCGACCACCGCATAGGTGCGGTCCAATGGCGCGAAATCCTGCCGGATACCGGCCTGGAAATCGAAAAACGGCGCGATAGCGCGACTGTAGAGCGCCTGGACTTCGGCGCTTTCGATCTTCTCGCCGAAACTGCCTTCACCTTCCGATTTGAACCAGAATTTGTCGAGATCGCCACCGTAATACCCCTGAAGGTCGAACAGATAGCCGTCGGATCCTTCGCGCGCGCGGTATTCGACGCGGTCACCCTGGAACCAGAAATATGTCTGGCCGCCCTGTTCATCGCGCAACTGCTCACGGCTCTCGCGCATTGCCTCAACACCCCATATGGCATCTGCGGCGCGTGCAGGGCCCGAACCCGCGGAAGCGGGCGGCGGACCCGAGGGAATGTCCATCGCCATCGCCTCATGACCCATGGCGGAATGGTCCATTTCTCCGCCCGCTTGGTCGTCGACCACTCCGGACTGATCCATCGACCCATGGCCCATTTGCGAATGATCCATCTGTGAGTGGTCTACAGGTGACTGGCCCATGGGTTGCGGCATCTCGGGGCTACCTTCACCTTGCGGCTGCATGGATTGGTGATCCATTGCACCATGGTCCATTTGCGAATGGTCCATGGGCATTGCGGAGGATGGCGGCGAAGCATCCTCTCCGCTGCTTTCCTCTTCGGCGGCCTCCTCTGCGTCCTGCGGGTCGGCAGGCTGCATCGGCATGGAATGGTTATGGCCATGGTCTTGCGCGAAGGCGGGCGTTGCCGTTCCGGCGAGCATGAGCGCGATCATATACTTCATCCGCTCTCTCCCACGCGCTGTACGTCTGGTTGCCCTGCTTCCTGCGCGACCGTTACGATCTGGAACATGCCGGCATGCATGTGATAGAGAAGATGGCAGTGAAACGCCCAGTCTCCTGGCTCGTCGGCGGTGAGATCGAACTGGGCGAAGCCGCCGGGCTGCACGACCACCGTGTGCTTTTGTGGTTGGCGATCGGCAGGTGCGCCGTTGACGAGCTCGAAGAAATGACCGTGAAGGTGGATCGGGTGCGCCATCATGGTGTTGTTGACCAGCTTGACCCGAACCCGTTCGTTATAGGCAAAGCGGATCGGCTCGTCGCTGACGGCCGAGAACTTCTCGCCGTCGAACGACCACATGTAGCGTTCCATGTTCCCGGTGAGATGAATTTCCATCTGGCGCGACGGCGTGCGCAGATCGTCATTCGGTTCGAGCGCGACCAGATCCTTGTAGTTCAGCACCTTATGCGGAACCTTGTCGAGGCCGATACCAGGATCGCCCATCCGGTCCTGCGGGTTCATGGCAACCATGTCTATGCCTGGACTGACCTTCACATCGGGTGGCAGCCTGGACGTGTCGCGCATGTCCATGCCGCCCATCGACATTCCAGCCATTCCGGCCATCGCTCCCTCGCTTGACCCGTCGCCGCTGTCGCTCATGTCCATACCGTCCGGCGGCGAGGTTCCATGTCCCATCGCGCTATGATCCATGCCTGACATGTCACCTTCCATTCCAGCCATGCCACCCATACCCGCCATGCCCATATCGGCCATCGTCAGGAGCGGCGGATCGCGCAGCGCGGGGACAGGCGCGCGGGCACCGGGGCGGCTGGCAAGCGTCGCGACCGCCATGCCCGAGCGATCCATGCTTTCCGCGACGATGGTATGCGCTTCGCCGGTCGGTTCGACGACTATATCGTAGGTCTCGGCGGTGCCGATCTGGAACTCTTCGACCTCGACCGGCCTCACGTTGAGACCGTCGGCCGCTACGACCCAGAATTTCAGCCCGGGAATACGGACGTTGTAAAAGGACATGGCGCTGCCATTGATCACCCGGATGCGGACCCGCTTGCCGCGCGAAAACAGATATTCCAGCCCTTCTTCGGGACCGTGTCCATTGGCGAGGTAAGTGTAGGTCGAGCCCGTGACGTCGAGGATATCTGTCGGCATCATGCGCATTTCTGCCCACATCCGGCGCTCTTCTCCGGTCAGCGGATAATCATCGGTCAACGTGCGTTGCTGGTAATTGAAGTACCCCTCGCCCTTCTTCAGCTTCGACATGATTGTGTGGGGATGCATCGGCGTAAATTCGCTGAGCAGCATCACGTAATCGTAGTCGGCCTGCACCGGATCGGGTCCGGTAGGATCGACGATGATGGGCCCGTAATGCCCGGCCTGTTCCTGCAGGCCGGAATGGCTATGCCACCAATAGGTGCCAGCCTGCCGTATGGCGGGCATTTCGTAGGTGAATGTCTGCCGCGGCCCGATACCGGGAAAGCTCACACCGGGCACGCCATCGAACTGAAACGGCACAAGCAGTCCGTGCCAGTGGATCGAACTGTCTTCGTCCAGCGCATTTGTCACATTGAGATTGACAGGATCGCCTTCTTTCAGCCGCACCAGCGGACCGGGAACGCTACCGTTCACCGCCACTCCCATACCGCTACGGCCCTGAACAATTCGCGGGCCGCGCGCGATGGTTAGATCGATATTGCGGCCGGATACTTCATCGAAACCCTGGCGGATCGTCGCGCCATTCATGTTGCCGCCGCGCGCCCAGGCGGGCATCGCGGCGGTGGCACCAAACAGGCCGCCGGCGACGATACTCGAGCCCAGGAATTTGCGTCGATTGATTGCTTGCATGAGAAAGTCCTGTTCGAAGGAGGTTTGCCCTATCCTACGCGGCTGGAGGCGCTTCCCCTCACGCGCGCGAAATTTTTTCCTTCAGAGCCTTTCGGGCACGGTAGACCAGCGATTCCACCGCCTTCTCCGAAACACCCATTATATCGGCAACCTCGTTCTGGCTTCGCCCATCGATGGCAACGAGAATCAGCGCCTCGCGCAGCCGCACGGGAAGCCGTTGAATTTCGGCATGGGTCTTTTGCAGAAGCTGCCGATCGACTGTCTCGGATTCCGGCGAGGGCGCAGGATCGGAGGCAAGTTCCGGCATGGAAGCCTTTCCGAACCCCAGGAACTGCGCTGCCTTCCGCCTGCGGAGTTTGTCGCGGCATTTGTTGAGTGTGATCGTCGTGAGGAACGGGAGAACGGGCCGCGCCGGATCGAGGCGCTTGCGGGCGATCCACGCCGAAGCAAGGGCATTCTGCACAACGTCTTCGGCTTCATCATGTGAGCCAACCATTCGCAATGAGGTTGCAAGCAGGCGGGGTATGAGCGGTTCTACAAGTTCCGTGAATGCGCGGCGGTCACCGGCGGCAACTTTTGCAACAAGCGCCTGCTCCTGACTATCCGGCTGCCCCTGCACTCCGCGATCATTCCGAAGGCGAACCGGTCAGTGACCGGGCAACCTGCTGATCGAATTCGCGTTGCTGCTCTTGGTCGAGAATGCGGCGCATCGCGAAAACATGCCGGACCGTCGCCTTCTGCAATTCGCCCATGCTCTGGTGGACCTCGTCGATGGCTAGACTGACCTCGGGGCCGTATTCATGCTCCTTGTCCATCGCGGCGGCCAGATTGGCGTTAGCACGCCGAACCGCCAGTTCGCGCTGGGCGTTCTCGATTGCGTAGCGCTCCTCGAGACGGTCGAGCCGATCGTCCTGTTGGGCGGTGAGGTCGAGCTGTTCGTGAACGAATTCGTGGAGACTGCCCGGCTGGGTTGGCGCGAACCATCGCTCTGCTGCGACCGCGCCCAGAAATCCCGCAAGAGCAGCGAGTAGGACGGCAAGCGCGATATACAGTTTGGGACTTTTCATCAATCGACGTGTAGCAGCGCGGCGGGAGAAAGGCGGGCGTCGCTAAATAGCGGGTAGGCGGGTTCCTGAGCATAGACAGGAGCCTGAACCGTGAGGGCACCCGCGCCGAGTCCAACTGCGAACAGGCCGGCAAACAGCATGCTGCGCATGGCCCCGTCCCGCCGCGCACTCATATCGCCGACACGTTCCCAGACGCCTTCCATGAAGCCGCCGAGCACGCCGGGCGCAACATCGTGGGCAAGAGCGCTCAGAATAGGGTCCAGGTCCTGTTCCATCGGTGCGGGTCGATCCTTCAACTGCTGTTCGTTCTTCCCATACGCGCGGCGCGTCCGCTCCCCGCAAAGATATTTAATGAGGGGAGGCGGCTCGGGATGCGTAACAGGCAGCATAGCTCTCGTTAATCTGCGGTGAAAGGGCACGCGCCACCATGAAAGCAGTCCATTTTTTGATACTTGTTTGCGCGGTGATCCTGCCGCTCGGTCCTGTTTATGCGCACGGCGACGAAGCGCATGATCCCGCTACGAACGCTGCCGCCTCTTCCGAGCCAAGTCAGGAAGCGACTGGCATGAGCGGGATGCAAAGCGCCTCGGGTCAGTCTGCCGAAGCCGGCCACGGCTCCGACGGCCATGATGACGCATCCGGCGGACACGAGAGCGTCAGTGAGGGTGACTTTGTCACTGTCCTCAAGAAGCTGCATCCCGCGACGATCCATTTCCCGATTGCACTGTTCCTGCTGGCAGCCTTGGCCGAATTGTTCGTCATGGCCGGGAGAGGCGCTGCAGCCGAACCCGCTGTCCGCGTGCTGATCTATGGCGGTGCGGGCGGTGCCGTCGTCGCAGCCCTGTTCGGCTGGATTCATACCGGCCTCTGGTTTGGCGGCGATACGGTCATGCATCTCCACCGCTGGAACGGAATGCTGATCGCCGCGCTCGGTCTCGCTCTTGCCGCCCTTGCTTACAGGCCGCGTAAAGACAGAGTCCTTCTGCGCACCGGACTTTTCGCGATGGCCGCGCTCATTCTGCTTCAGGGTTTTCTCGGCGGAGAGCTTGCGCACGGCCCCGATCACCTTGGCCTCTCCTGGATCTGAAGGATAAACATGATGCAGCATTTCAAGACGAAGAAGATGATTGGAACGCTTTTCCTCGGGACCGCGCTGGCGGGCTTGGCGGCGTGCGATCAACAACCCGAGCCTATGGCGGATGACGGAAATACGGCTGCCATCGAGACAGCACCGGCGAGCGCGCCGTCGCCAGTTGAGGCCGCTTCCGTAAATTCGACCGAGACCGGCGTAGAAACCGCGCCCGTCGCCAGCGTACCCGCGACCGAGCGCAAGCCGGCTGGTCCGGCCGAAGCGCCACCACCGCGCACGCCGACAACTGGTTTGACGCCGGCACCCGCTCCAACGACCTCGGATGTTCCGGAACCGGTCGACCCGCATGCAGGGCACAACATGGAGACCATGTCCGATCACGACATGGAAGGAATGTAGGAGATTTGAGCATGAAATTCATAGTTACTGGCTTGGGCATACGCCGCGCGCGCGCGGCACTCGCTACTTTCGGCGTGATCCTCCTTGCAGCCTGCACGAGCGCCGCACAGGCAAGCCCCTATGTAATGTTCCGCGATCCGCAATGCGGATGCTGCGGGGAATGGGCGAAGCATGTTCGCACCGGTCTGGATCACGAGGTCACGGTTCGCGAAGACCGTCCCATGGCCGAGGTTAAGGCTGATGCAGGCGTGCCTGACGACTTGATTTCCTGCCATACGATGGAAGTCGATGGCTATGTGATTGAGGGACATGTTCCTGCACGCGAGATCGCGCGCCTTCTCGAAGAACGACCCGACGGCGTGACTGGCCTCGCCGTTGCGGGAATGCCCCTGGGCTCCCCCGGCATGGAAGTTGGCGGGAGGGTGCAGCCCTACCAGGTCATTGCCTTCGGCCCTGCGGGCGAGCGCGTATTTGCAAGCTATCCATGACCCGCTGGAGCGGGCTGGAGTGAAAACGATCCGATTGAAAGGAAAGCCGATATGACCGATCGATCGATCCGCCCGGACATCTTGCGATGGGGCTGGACGCTCAGCAGTTTTCTGCTTCTCAGCTATCTGCTTTGTGTGGGTTTCGGCCTCCTTTTCCCTGAGCGGTTTCACATGCACGAAGCTTGGGCGCCTCTTTTGCCCGGCTTCGAATGGCTGACCTGGCGCGGCTTCCTTGCCGGAGCCCTCGGCAGCTTCCTTTATGGCTGGTATATTGCCGTCGTCGTGGTGCCGCTTTACGCCGTGTTCGGTCGAGAAAAGCGCGGATGACGTTGCACCTCACACTCCACAAGACCTGTCGTGATCGACGCGCTCCCGGCATTCCGGACGGGGGAGTTCGAGCCTTATGACTGCGACGAAGCATGGCACACATGCCGCGATGGAAAGCGCGCCCGACGCCGCTGGTGAGGGGACAATAAGTCTCGCCGGGGGTGTGGCTATGGGTACCGGCGTGATGATCGGCGCTGGGATCTTCGCTCTCACCGGTCAGATCGCGGAACTTGCCGGCCCGCTGTTCCCGCTATCGTTCGTTCTGGGTGCGCTCGTCACATCACTGGCCGCCTATAGCTACATCAAGATGTCCAATGCCTGGCCGTCGTCGGGCGGCATCGCGATGATACTGCAGAAAGCCTATGGTCCTGGCGTCGTTGCGGCCTCGGCTTCGCTGCTCATGGCGCTTTCGATGGTTATCAACGAAAGCCTCGTTGCGCGAACCTTTGCTACCTACGCCCTGCGACCGTTCGGGCTTGAGGAGAACAGTCTCCTGCTGTCAGCCCTGGCTCTTGGGTTGATCGTATTCGCCTATATCGTGAACAAGGCGGGCAATCGATCGGTGAGCGGCTTCTCGCTTGTCATGTCGGCGATCAAGATCGGCGGGATCGCTCTGTTCGCCGTGGCCGCAATCGCCGCGAGCGGATTTTTCTCCGGCGCGTTTGCCGAGCCTGCGTCTATGACGAGCGGCGGCGCGTTCCTGGCGTCGGTCGCGTTCTCGATCCTGGCGTTCAAGGGCTTTACCACGATCACCAATAGCGGCGGAGAGATCGTCGATCCGCATCGCAATGTAGGCCGCACGATCATGATCTCGATCGCGATCTGCGTCGTCACCTACCTGCTCGTCGCGTTCGCGGTCGGGTCCAGTCTGACGATCGGCCAGATCGTCGAGGCGCGCGATTATTCGCTCGCTGCCGCCGCCCGGCCGGCGCTTGGAGAGCTCGGGTTCTGGTTTACCATCGTCATTGCGATTGCGGCGACCACTTCGGGCGTGATCGCCAGCGTATTTGCAGTCTCGCGGATGCTCACCATGCTGACCGAGATGAAGATGATCCCGCACAGTCACTTCGGCATGAAGGGTCCGATCCGCGGTCACTTGCTGGTCTATACGGTGGTGATCGCGGGCACGCTCGCGGTGCTGTTCGACCTGTCGCGGATCGCTTCGCTCGGGGCGTTCTTCTATCTCGTCATGGACATGCTGGTCCATTGGGGCGTGTACCGCCATCTGCGCAAGGAGATCGGGGCCAAGGGTTCGGTCCTGCTTGCGGCAATCGCTGCCGACGGCGTAATTCTTGTCGCCTTTGCGGGGGTGAAGCTCGATTCCGACCCCGCCATCGTGGTGATCGGGGCGGTCCTCATAGCTGCGGTATTTGGTCTCGAAGCCCTGTTCCTGCGCCGGAGACGTGCGGAGGATGGGAACGCGCATGCGGACGCCGGCGTCAATGGAAGCAGCCAAGACCATCAAAACGAGGCAGAAAAACAATGAAGCAGGCAAAAGTATACCGGATGGTGATGGACAAGCACATCTGTCCATACGGCCTGAAAACGGTCGACCTGCTCGAACGGCAGGGTTTTGCGGTCGAGGACAATCACCTCTCCTCGCGCGAAGAAACCGACGCGTTCAAGCAAGAGCATGGCGTCGAGACGACACCGCAGACCTTTATCGATGGCAAGCGGATCGGCGGATACGACGATGTCCGCGCCCATTTCGGCAAGAAGAGAACGCAGACCGGCGACGACACGATCAGCTATCAACCCGTCATCGCCATCTTCGCGATCGCGGCGCTGCTTGGCCTCGCCATCAGCTGGTACGCGCTTGGCGAGCTGCTCACCGTGCAAGCTGCCGAATGGTTTGTCAGTCTGTCAATGTGCTTGCTCGCGGTGCAGAAGCTGCAGGACGTCCGCAGCTTCTCGACCATGTTCCTCAATTACGATCTGCTGGCGCAGCGCTGGGTGCGCTACGGTTTCGTCTATCCCTTCGGCGAGGCGCTGGCTGGTATCCTGATGACCGCGCATGCGCTGCCGATCATCTCGGTACCGGTCTCACTGTTCATAGGCACGATTGGTGCCGTCAGCGTGTTCTACGCGGTCTACATCCAGAAGCGTGAGCTCAAATGCGCCTGCGTGGGCGGCAGTTCCAACGTGCCGCTGGGGTTCGTGTCGCTGACCGAGAACCTGTTCATGATCGGTATGGGCCTCTGGATGGGAGCAAAGGCGCTGGGCTGGATCACTTTATGATCGCGGCTCTGCTCCTCGGCTTCGTCCTATTTGCGGTCTCGCTCTATTTTCATATGTGGATGCTGCGCGGCGCCAAGGCCCTTTCCCCGCCCGGGAAGGAGCCAAGGCATCTTCGGGTCCTTGCCGGCTCGTCCCTGGTTCTTGCCAGCCATCTCGTCATCGCCGGTATCTTTGCAGGCGGTATGTATCTCGCCAGTGTTTGGGGACTTGGAGCGCTGGAGCAGGACGTCATCGATAGCTGGATGGACTATTATTACTTCGCGCTGATTACGATATCGACTGTCGGACTGGGCGATATTCTGCCCGCCGGTCACATGCGCGCTATTTCCGGAATAGCCGCACTGACCGGGTTCCTGATGATCAGCTGCACCGCCCAATATGTCTACCAGACCATGAGCAAACAGGAGAACTGATATGGCGAAAGGCACGCAACACGATCATAGCGAGGGAGGCGGTGGCAATTACTGGCGCTTCATGGCGATGGTCTCGACATCGACCGTTGTCATGTTTGTCCTCATGTATGCCAACACCTACGATGCCGATCACTTCTTCTGGAGCGAAACGCGCTTCTGGATGATGTTCGTGATGGGCGCGATGATGATGGTCGTCATGCTGCTCTTCATGTGGGGCATGTATAAAGACAGAACCAAGAACTTCATCATTCTCGGCGTCGCAGCAGTGGTCTTCGCCCTGGCATTGTGGCTCGTGCGCAGCCAGACCACGATCGACGACGAGGAATATATGGCGGCGATGATCCCTCACCACTCGATCGCCATCATGACCAGCGAACGGGCGCATATCCGCGATCCGCGCGTGCGCAAGCTCGCGCACGATATCATCCTCGCCCAGCGCCGCGAGATCGCGCAGATGAAATACCTCATCGAGGATATCGAGGAAAATGGCGTGCGGACCACTGAGAGGCTCCCCGAAGATATCGAAGCTCCGGTTCCCGCAACTCCGCAACCTGACCCAACCCTTGCCGAGACACCCGAAGAAAGAGCTGCGCAATGAAGACGACCTTTATCCTCACCACAGGGCTGGCTGTCGCGCTGGCTGGGTGCAACCAGAACACCGCCATCGGCAATGATCGCGAAGCGCAGCTTGATCCGCCGGCCAAAGCGTCGCCAATCGAGCCGGCTTCCAGCGCGCTGCAGAACATATCGACGGCGCTCGTAAAGCCCGAGACGATGAGCGACGCCGATGTTTCGGCAATCGGCGGGAAGGAAGGTCGTTGTGTCTTCCGCTTGACCGAGGTTGGCTACCCCACCTTCGTCTACGAACCGGGAAGCCAGGGCTTCATCAAGCTGAACGGCAAACTGATCCCGGTCAGCGCTGCCGGTACGGATCGCTATACCAGCGGCGATCTGCTCGTCACCACGCGTCTGTTGGACGATGAAGGCAATGCGGGCTTGCAAGCGCAGGAATTGATCGTGGTCCCGCCCGGGGCCGGAGACGAACTGGGGTATCGCGGATATTCTATCTGCGACCAGTAGCAGAAGAACCCGCGTGAGGTGCCTGGATTGTTTCCGGAGGCAAGCCCTGCGCGGGTTTCGAAGCTACAGTGGATAGGCGGTTCCAGCTCCCCCAAGAGAGCCCTGCGGGTCGCAGGCTCACTGGAGCCGTCTTGGAGCCCCGCGCATGACCAACCCCATGCGCGGGGCTTCATATTCATCCGCATCATTTGCAATTGCGAAGGTTTCTTTTTGACCGATAATCTGACCCATGCCGTCTTCGGCGCCGGTGGAAAGACCGGCACGCTGCTCCTCGAACAGGCGATGCAGCGCGGCCACCACGTGCGCGGTCTCGAGCATCATTTACCGGACCCGGCGAAACGGATCGAAGGTGTCGACTATATCCAATGCGACGTTCTCGAGGACGACCTTGCTGATGCCATTCGTGGTTGCGATGCGGTTATTTCCACCCTTGGCGTTTCGTTCACGCCATCGACCGCGATCGACCCACCACCGCTCTACACCGAGGGTACGCGCCGCATTGTCGAAGCGATGGGCCGCGTCGGCATCGACCGGATCGCAGTGATATCCGCCGCATTCGTGGACCAGCAAGCCGGAGTGCCGTCATGGTTCCGGCTGACAGTTGTCCCCGCTCTGGCAAACATTCTCGAACACATGCGGGCCATGGAGCGCATGCTCGAGGCCGAGCAAGGTCTCAAGTGGACGGCCGCAAGACCCGGTTGGCTTATCGATTTGCCCTATAGCGGCGAAGCGCAAGTGAAAGCGCGGACGCTATCGACGGACTGCTTCCGCTGCTGCCATGCCGATCTCGCTGCCCTGCTTCTCGATTCAGTAGTGAGTGGGAGGTGGATCCACGAAAAGCCTGCCGTAGGCAAACCGGAGGCTGACGATCTGGAAGGGCTTCTTGCCCTTCGCGAGGAACTAGAAAGCCTCCATCTTCGTCGCGATAGGTGAGCGATGGCGATGTTCGTCGCCGTTTGGAATTCGCCGCTCGCGGCATGGTAAAGTAGGTCTGGAGTTTGAGAACATGGCACACGACAAGAAAGACATCGCGGTGTCGCGGTGGGAAGCGGAGGGCGGGGCCCTGCCCTGTGGTCCCCAGGAAGCGTTAGCAGCAACTTGCGACGAGTGGGATATCCCCGCTCTGTCGGACGCGGAACTCATCCAGCTGCGCATCCGCGTGATTGCCTTGGAAAATATCGTTCTTGGTCTGCTCTCGAAGGCTAGCGAAGAGCAGCTCGAGCTTATCGCTGAAATGGCGGACTTTATAACGCCGCGGCCCGACGCGAAGCAGCATCCGTTGACCATCCACGCAGCGACTCAGATGAATCATATGGTGGAGCGCGCCAAGCATTTTCGATCATGACGCAGAATGCGCAGGGCATCTGTTAGCCGACTTTCTAACGCTGCCGTTCAAGTCTTTCTCGAAACAGCCTTCAGGAGGGCAAGGCATCGTCTCTAGCGGTTGAACTTTCCAAAGAGATCTGAGAGTTCCGCCAGTTTCATTCGCTGTGCTTCCTCGTCGCCGCTTTCGATTATGGCTGCGATGGACTCCTGCGCATGGATGGCGAGAACTTTGGTTCTCGTTGCGCGGCCAGCGTTTCGATCGGATCGTCTCGGTCGGCATGTTCGAGCACGTCGGACGCCCGCAATTCGCAACGTTCTTCCGCTGCTGCGCCAATATGCTGACGGATGACGGGGTGATGCTGCTCCACACGATTGGTCGGATCGGCACACCGGGCACAACCGACGCTTTCACGCGCAAATACATCTTTCCAGGCGGCTACATCCCGGCGCTTTCGGAAACCGTCGCGGCGAGCGAGAAATATCGCCTCATTGCCAGCGACGTCGAGATGCTGCGGCTGCATTACGCCAGAACGCTGCGCGCATGGTATGCCAATTGCGAAGCCAACCGCGAACGGATCGAGGCGATGTTCGATGCGCGCTTCTATCGCATGTGGACCTTCTATCTCGCCGGAGCCACGGCGGCTTTCGAACATGGCGGCATGTGCAATTACCAGATTCAGTATTGCCGCGATCGGAGGGCTTTACCCTTGACGCGCCGATATGTCGGCGAAGCGGAGGGGGCATTGCGGGGCAGGTGGGGCAACCTTTCGGGACGGGTTTCTTAAGATCCTTTGCTGACCTGACAGCAACCGTACGGGCCAGCAACGGAAGATCATGTCCAGATGCTACTGCTCATGGTGCAGTTCTACTTCCGCGCGAGCGAGTTGCATCATCCAATCTGGTCGAACGCAAGGCGCATATCATCCAGGCGACAGCTTCATGCGTGTCTTTCACGTGATTTTCCGCATCATCGAGAGAAACCACCATATCGAGCAGGACGTTTTCGTCGCAGCTTGCTTGACCGTCTTTGCCGACATACCGGTGTCTGACGGTCCTGATCGATCGGATCAGTGACCGGCTGCACCGGGTCCAGATCCATGAACCCGACGTATTGCTCGACGCTGTAGAAAGCCTCGCTGAGATCGGGGCGAGTCTACGATGCTCGCGTGACATACGGATGCGCGCCTTGCGGCGTTACCTTCGCAGATGCGAGGAGCGCGTTCCGCAATTGGTCAGTCGGCTATCGGGATAGGTTTTAGCAATTCAATTCTGCGCTGCTTTCCACGCGCCCATCGAACCCAGGTACACATCCACATTGTCAAAGCCGTGGGCGTCGAGCCAGCCTGCCGCCACTGTCGCCCGCATTCCGCTCGCGCACATGAGGGTGTAGCTGCGGGCCGGGTCCAGATCCTGCCAGCGCTTAGACAGTTCGCCGACATAAATATGCTCCGAGCCGTCGATCGCGGCTGCCGCCCGTTCATCGGCATCACGCACATCGAGCAGTGTCCATTCGTTGTGTTCGCCGGTCAGCCGCCGTTCGACTGTTTCGGTATCCACCATCGGAATCGATCGCATCTTCTTGCCCGCCGCCGCCGCGGGCACCACGCCTACGTAACCACCCAGAACGTTGTCCAGTGCAATGCGGACCAGGTGTTCCATGGCAGTATTCAGCTGGCCCTGCGACGAGGCGATCAGGGCGACACTCTCCCCTTCGCCGATAAACCACCCCGCAAAGGCGGGGATCATCCCAACCGGGAGATTGATACTGCCGGGCAGATGGCCCGACGCATAGGCGAGCGGCTCGCGGATATCGACGAGGTGGTCCGCGCCGCATTCGCCTAGCTCCTGTAGCGACATCGGTTTCGGCTCAATGACCCGCGGAGCGGGACTCCCGCCCTCCAGGTTCAGCCGCTCCATCAACCTGAAATAGGGAGGCTGATAATGGTTCTCTCCCACCTTGAAGTCGATAAAGGCTTCGCGGTCCTCGATCTGCAGCCGCGGATTGTTGTGCCGCTCGTGGCCCACGCTTGAGAACTCGCGGTCGGCCATGCCCGACCCGCAAACAGAACCGGCGCCGTGGGCCGGATAAATGATGGCCTGATCGCCCAGGTCGCAGATCTTGCGCAGGGAATCATAGAGCAGGCCTGCGACCTCGCGTTTGCGGTCGGGATAGAAGTCGGTGCGTCCGACGTCGCCGACGAACAAGACGTCGCCGGTAAACACGGCAACGGCTTTCTCCGGATATTCGGTGTCGAACAATGCGTAGGCGAGATGATCGAATGTATGGCCCGGCGTCTCCAATACGCGGAATTCGAGCTGGCCGACGCGATAGCTGTCGCCCTCGCACGTCGTTTGCGCATAGACGACTTCGCCATCGGCGTTCGGGCCGTGCAGCACCTTTGCCCCGGTCATGTCGGCCAGGACCGCTGCGCCGGAAACGAGGTCCTCATTACGATGCGTCTCGAAAATATGCGTGATCGCCAAGCCTTCGGCGCGGGCCTTCTCGATATAGATGTCGCAATCGCGGCGCGGATCGATCACTGCCGCCTGCCCGCCGGACCCGACGAGATAGGACAGATGGGATAGGCCGGGTGTCTTGATTTTTTCGAGAAGCATGATGAGTTTCCTTCTGGTCGGTTTACGAGGGGATGCGGTCAGGCCGAAAGCAGGCCTCCGAGCAAAACGGTTGGCAACCGTAAAGGATTGCGAGTTCACAGGAAAAGTGCCGCCTGTGCGGACGATGAGGAAAAACAAGTGCGTCGAGAATGCCTATAGCGATGGACGCCGAGAGATATGCCAATCTCGATTTCCTTTTTGGATATTCGTTCATATCAAACCTCGAGCGATATCGTCGGGCAGAGACGGATCGGCATTATCCCGCGACAATTCGCGAAACGCGCGGTTCTGCGACAGGAACACACGCCCGCCGATTTTCTCGAGAAATTCGGTTCGCTTGAGCCGATCCATCACCGGGCCTTTAACTTCCGATAGGTGGAGGTCGATCCCGCTATCGGAGAGCCGGTGATTGATCGCCTCGAGGCTTTCCAGGCCCGAGGCGTCCACTTCGTTGACCGCACTGCACATCAGGATGACGTGGCGCACCTCTGGCTGGTCCGCGACGCGCTCGAGCACATATTCCTCCAGCCAGCGCGCATTGAGATAGGTCAGGCTTTCATCGATACGGATCGACAGGACGTGCGGAACGGTAAAGACATCATGCCGCTCCACATTACGGAAATGTTCGGTTTCCGGAACACGCCCGACGATAGCCGCGTGCGGCCGCGATGCGCGCCACAGATACAGCAGCAGACCAACCACGACACCGGTAATCACGCCCAGTTCCACGCCAGCCAAGAGAGTGGTGACGATGGTCGCCAGATGCGCTGCGAAATCCGCCTTGGAATAGCGCCACAGCTGACCGGGCGTCTTCAGATCGACCAGGCTGAGCACCGCGACGATAATCGTGGCCGCCAGCGTGGCGATAGGCAGGCTGAACAGCAGCGGCGTAAGGAACAGCGATGCCAGGGCGATCCCGATGGCCGTATAGGCGCCCGCAGCCGGCGTTTCCGCGCCGGCATCGAAGTTTACCACCGAGCGGGCGAACCCGCCCGTCACCGGATAGCCGCCCGAAAAGGCGCTTGCGATATTCGATGCGCCCAAGCCGATCAGCTCCTGGTCGGGCGCAATACGCTGGCGTCTCTTGGCGGCCAAGGTCTGCGCGACCGAGACGCTCTCCACGAAACCGATCACCGAGATCAGCAGCGCGGGCACCCATAGCTGCGCGATCAGGTCCATGTCGGTCGACGGGGTGGCGAAAGGCGGCAGGCCCTGCGGAATGGCCCCGACCAGATCGACGCCCTTTTCCGCAAGATCGAGCATAACGGCCGCGAGAATGGTCAGCGCCACCGCGATCACGGGCCCCGCCTTAGCAGCGATATCGGCGGCGCGCGGTTTCAGGCCGATCCTCAAGAGGGCTGGTTTCAGTCCGCCCCTGACCCAGAACAGGAACAGCGTCGCCGGGATACCGATGGCCAGCGTCCACGGATTGGTCAGGCCTATATTGGACGCAAGCGATCCCAGCATCTCCGGCCAATTGTCGCCGCCGCCCGAAATCCCGAGAATATGCTTGATCTGGCTCGTGGCGATCAGAATGCCGCTGGCCGTGATGAAGCCGCTGATCACCGGATGCGAGAGCAGGTTGGCGAGAAAGCCCAGCCGAAGAAAGCCCAGCACAGCCAGCATGATGCCCGACAGAGCGGCCAGCGTGATCGCGGCTTCGAGATATTCGGCCGTGTCCTGCGCAGCGACAGCGCCCGCGGCCGATGCGGTCATCAGTGACAGGACCGCGACCGGACCCACCGCCAGCGTCCGGCTCGTCCCAAACAGCGCATAGGCCACCAGCGGCAGGATCGAGGCATATAGCCCGACGACCGGTGGCAGCCCGGCGAGCAAGGCGTAAGCCAGGCTTTGCGGGATAAGCATAATCGTGACGATCACCGCCGCCACCAGATCGTTCGTCAGGACAGAACCATTATAGGTGCGCCCCCATTGCAGAATGGGGAGGTAGCGTGCCAGCAAGGTGGGTTCGGCCATGGCTTCGATTGCTCCGACGACGCTTTAGCGCTGCGGCTCGAACAAGCGTACGATCAGCATTCCGCCCAGCATCGCCACCACGAAAGCCGCCGCCTTTGCCGGTTCGATCGCCAGTGCAGCGAATCCAGGTCCGGGACACAGGCTGGCAATTCCCCAACCGGTGCCGAACAGCGCCGCGCCGCCGATCAGACGGGGGGTCAGGTCGGTCCGGTCGGGAAGAGCGAACGTCGCGCCAATCAAAGGCTGCGCCATGCGTGCCTGGATCCGCCAGGCAATCGCCATCACGATCACCGCGCCGCCCATCACGAAAGCAAGAGTGGGATCCCAGTCCCCAAAAATGTCGAGAAAACCGCGTACACGCGCCGGGTCGACCATGCCGCCCAGCGCCAGCCCGGCGCCGAACAACGTCCCCGATAGGAGCGTCACCGGCCACGAACGCGTCATGACAGCACCTCCAGCCCAAAGGCATTCATGATGGCGACGGTCGCGATCCCGGCCGCCATGAAGGTCACCGTGGCGACGAGCGAGCGCTGTGACAACCGGCTGACTCCGCAAACGCCGTGGCCGCTGGTGCAGCCACTGCCGATGCGCGTGCCGATGCCGACCAGCAGGCCCGCCACAATCAGCGGTACGTAACCGGCAAAGCTGGCCTGGATCCCGCCAGGGCCCCAGGCAATCAGCATTGCGCCAATCGGCAGACCCAGGACAAACGCCCACGCGCCGGATCTGGGCGTACCGTCACCGCTGATGCCGAAGGCGCGGGCGGCGATGCCGGACACGCCGGCAATTCGCCCTGCGCCCAGCAGCATCAGCGCGGCCGCGAGGCCGATGAGCACGCCTCCGAGCAATCCTGCCAGTGGAGCGGCGTCGGGAAATCCGGGCAGCATCACAGCTTGTTCACCGGCATCTTGAGGTAGGACGTGCCGTCATCTTCCGGCGGAGGCAAATGTCCACCGCGCATGTTCACCTGGATGGCGGGCAGGATCAGGCGCGGCATCTCCAGCGTCGCATCGCGCTGCGTGCGCATATCGACGAACTCATCCTCATCAACATCTTCGTGAAGATGCACATTGGCTGTGCGCTGTGCGAGCATGGTGGTTTCCCAGACGAATTCGGTGCGGTTGGGTGCCTTGTAATCATGGCACAGGAATACCCGCGTCTTGTCCGGCAGGCGCATCAGTCGCCGGACCGAGCGATAGAGATTGCGCGCATTGCCGCCCGGAAAATCGGCCCGCGCAGAGCCATAATCGGGCATGAACATCGTATCGCCGATAAAGGCCGCATCGCCCACGATATAGGCGATGTCGGCCGGGGTATGGCCGGGAACGTGGAGCGCGATCAGCGGTATATCGCCGATCATCAACTCGTCGCCATCCTCCAGCAGGCGGTCGAACTGCGAGCCGTCGCGCTCGAATTCGGTGCCTTCGTTGAACACCTTGCCGAACACGCCCTGAACGGTCACGATGTCGCGGCCGATGGCCATTTCGCCGCCCAGCTTCTCCTGCAGATAGGGCGCGGCCGACAGGTGATCGGCATGTGCGTGGGTTTCCAGAATCCAGTCGACGGTCAGGCCTGCCTCGCGCACATAATCGATAATCTCGTCCGCCGCTTCCAAGCTGGTGCGGCCCGAAGGCTGATCGAAATCCCAGACGCTGTCGATAATGGCCGCGCGCTTGGTCTGATCGTCGCTGACGACATAGGTCGCGGTAAAGGTCGGCTCATGGAAGAACGCTTTGACGTGAGGCGCTCGCGGATTGCCGGCAAGAACGCCGTTCACCTGTTCGATGGCCTTTTCGATATTCGTGTCGTCACTCATACTGTCTCTCCGATGTCGTCGCTCGGCTGGGGGATTGGCCGAGCTCAGGGCAAAACATGTCATGCAGCAATTCCAGAACACGCTGCGCATTGGGGTCGCACACACGGTAGAACACCGACTGGGCCTCCTTGCGGGTCGCGACGAGATCGCCTTCGCGCAATTTTGCGAGGTGCTGCGACAGGGCGGACTGGCTCAGCCCGACGCGCTGCGCCAGATCCCCGACGGACAACTCGCCTTCCTCGGCCAGGAAGCAGAGGACCAGCAGGCGCGATTCGTTGGCCATCGCTTTCAGCAGGCGGCTGGCCTCGCCAGCCTGGCGCATGAAATCCGTTTCTGAAGGCCCGTCCTGGCCCATAATCTTCTCCATTAGCTATTACTAATTTAGAGCAGGCTAAGATATTTTCAAGGAATGACTTTTGCCTTTCACCGATCTTTCGATGGTGGCATTGGAACCTGTAGCCGCTCCAGCTTCGTTGAGCGGGCAGGAGAGTGAACATGGAATACGATTTGGTAGTGATCGGCACGGGGACTGCAGCCATGGTTTGCGCTATGCGCGTTGCGAAAGCTGGCTGGAAAGTCGCGGTCGTCGACGAGAAACCGTTTGGCGGCACCTGCGCGCTACGCGGCTGCGATCCCAAAAAGATGCTGGTGGCCGGCGCAGAAGCGATCGAAGCAAAACAACGAATGACAGGTCACGGGGTAGAGGGGACTTTACGCATCGATTGGTCCGACCTTATCCGCTTCAAGCGCAGCTTCACCGACCCCGTGCCTGAAAAGCATGAGCGTCGGTATGAAGAGGCCGGCATCGTGACCTTGCATGGAACGGCAAAATTCACGGGGCCTGATCGGCTCTCCGTAGGCGACCAGGAAATCGAATACCGCAAAATCCTGATTGCGTCAGGAGCCAGACCTATACCTCTAGTCATCCCGGGCGAAAAGCACCTGATCGACAATGAGGGCTTTCTCGAATTGCCCTCGCTGCCGAAGCGGATCGTGATGGTCGGCGGCGGATATATCGCCGCCGAGTTTGCGCATATCGCCGCCCGCGCGGGAGCCGAGGTAACGATCCTCCAGCGGGGACCGCGCATGTTGACGCAGTTCGAACCAGAACTGGTGAGCTGGCTCATGGATGCGATCAATCGGATCGGTGTCCGCGTGATTACCGATACGACCGTCGATGCCATTCGAGAACGGGACGGAGAGTATACGGTCCATGCGAGTGGCAAGGAGGGGCCGATCGAGGTTGCGGCCGATCTTGTCGTTCATGCGGCAGGACGGGCCCCGGCGATTGAGCGGCTCGATCTCGAAAAGGGCGGTGTCGCAGTCGAAAACGGAAAGCTGAAGCTGAACGAATTTCTGCAGAGCGTGAGCAATCCGGCCGTCTACGCTGCCGGAGATGCTGCCTCGAACGGGCCGCCACTCACGCCCGTTTCCAGCCATGATGCAAAAGTTGTCGCGACCAATCTCGTCGAAGGCAATCACCGCAAGCCCGACTACAAAGGTGTACCGAGCGTGGCCTTCACGCTTCCGCCTATCGCCCGGGTTGGCCTCACCGAGGCCGACGCGAAAGAGGCGGGGCTGAAATTTCGAACAAAGTGCGAGCGGACCTCTCAATGGTTCACCGCCAGGCGGATCGCTGAACCGGTCTACGGCTACAAGACACTGGTTGATGAGCAGACGGGGAAGATACTGGGCGCCCACCTTGTCGGACCCGGCGCAGATCAGACCATCAATATTTTCGGACTGGCGATCCGCCATGGGCTCACTGCGGACGATCTGAAGACTACGATGTTCGCCTATCCAACCGGCGCGTCTGACATCGGATACATGGTCTAGGGGTGGGTCTAGGGCCGGGCGGTTTCCAGCATGTCTATGACTGCGCAGTCGGGCACATGCCCGCCCGAACACTGCTCGACGGTGGCGGCTAGGTGCCGTTCCAATCGGACGAGATCGTCGATTTTGCCCCGCACTTCTTCGAGGTGATGAACTGCAATCTTGCGCACTTCGTCGCAGCATGCTTTGGCAGGACCGCCCAGGTCCAGAAGTGTCCGAACCTCCTTTGGCGCAAAGCCTAGTTCGCGCGCCCGCTTGATGAATTTGAGTGTGCGAAGGTGACCATCGTCGAACACCCTGTGACCGCCTGCTGTGCGCTCCGGCGCACCGAGCATTCCGATCTTCTCGAAATACCGGATCGTCTCGATATTGACGCCGGTCTTGCGCGCCAGCTCACCTATCGACAGGCCGCCCATGTCGAATCTCCTTGCACCTATATCTACTACAGGAAGTACATAGGGATCGAATCGAGCGGAAGCAAAGATGACCGAGCAGACTATCCAATACGACGAGCCGAAAAACGTGAGCGATCGCGGGGTGGCTGGCGTCGGAGTACTGGCAAGTGCAGCTGCGCTTCTCTCCGCGGCTGCTTGCTGCGTTCTGCCCTTGGCCCTTGTCGCGGTCGGCCTTGGCGCTGGAGGGCTCGCATGGTTTGTTCCCTACCACTTGCCGCTCACAATCGCAGCCTTCCTAGTCGTGGCCCTTGGGTGGTTTCTTCACTTGCGCAAAGTGCGTTTTTGCAGTGCTGATGGCTGTGCGCAGCCTGCCCACAGCAGCGCTACCCGGCTGATATTGCTGATTGCCACCGCGATGGTCGTTCTGTCCGCGCTATGGGGTTTTATTGAACAACCGCTGATGCGTGCACTCGGAGGAGCCTGATGCAGACTGTCTCCACGATCACTTGCCCCCAATGCGAAGCGGCCACGACCGAAACCATGCCGAGCAACGCATGCTGGTTCTTTTACGAGTGCCCGCATTGCCAGAAAAGGCTGAAGCCGCTGGCCGGAGACTGCTGCGTCTTTTGCTCTTATGGAGATGTGCCATGTCCGCCCATTCAGGAGGCGCGCGAAAATGGCGGCGGTTCCACTTGTGGCGCGTCGCAGTAGAGGACCGCATCACCAACGGTGCGAACGAGATGTCTGTTCCAGTCGTCGAGGGCTTTGCCCTATTTCCTGTTTCCAGTTGGGGCGCTGGTAGGCGCGCGCAACGCCTGCTTGCGAACCGCTCACATGGTTCACCACCGCCAAGCCAGCTTCGGGTAAGGATACCGCTAGCGATTTCAACGAGGAGAAATGCAAGCGACAAGAACCCCGATATTACAAACGAAGGTTGCCAAATGGCCCTATATGACCCATACGATGCCATATAGGAGTATCATGATGACTGCATTTCAGCCTGTAGACACCGCAATTCGCGATTTTCGGCCCGTCCCGATTACCGATGACGAGGCCGCTGCGATGTTTCGTGCGGTGGTAAACCTGTTCGGAAAATGGGATGTGACCGACGAACAGGCATCCACACTGCTTGACGTCCCCGTGCGGTCTTACCGCCGCTGGAAAGCGGACGGTGAACCCGGCCGGATCGACCGCGACGGCAAGGCGCGATTGTCCAACCTGATCGGTATTCACAAGGCGCTGCGCTATATCTTTCGTGAGACACGGCGCGCCCATGACTGGATCAAGGCACCCAATAGCGCATTTCAGGGTCGCTCCGCGCTCGATATCATGCTGGGCGGCGAACTGACCGATCTGATGCGGGTGCGCCGCTATCTCGACGCCGAGCGTGGCGGCTGGTGATCGATCCCGACACGGTCCCGGTTTCCACCATTGAATGGCAAGACGCGGTCCGTATCATCCGCAGCATCCATCCGCCGATCGATCTGTTCGAGGATATTGCCGATCCTGCCGACTGGCCGCTGCTCATCTCGGCGGAGCAAAAGACCAATCCGCGATTGATGGAAAATATCGGCAATCTCGACCTCGTACCGCAAGAACGGCGTGTCGGCGGACCGGGGGCGACGTATCTTATGGCACCGTTCACCCATGTCAGCCCCGACCGCCCGACGCGATTCAGTGACGGCAGCTATGGCGTGCTCTATGCGGGCAACAGCTTCGAGGTCGCGCTGCTCGAAACCATTCATCATCATAGCCGCTTCATGGCGCGCACGAACGAAGCACCAGGCTGGACTTCGCAATTCCGCGAGGTCGTGATGGACATCAATGCGCGGTTGCATGATCTCCGCGCGGATGAGGGACGATTTAGTAAAGCCGCGGATCCGAATGACTATTCGGCAAGCCAAACGCTGGGAGGGCAGTTACGGGCAGCCGGGTCCAACGGCGTGGCTTATTCCAGCGTGCGCCGCGAAAGTGGCGAGTGTGCTGGCCTGTTCTATCCCGACCTCGCCTCAAATGCGATCCAGGGTCGCCATCTTGATTATCATTGGGATGGGGAGCGGGTTGATCTCTACCGCGATACCAGGACAGGGGAAGTGTTTCGGATCGTGTGACATGTGAGATGCAAATTTTCGGCGGAAATTTTGGAAGGGACGCGGCGCTGACCATACGCCGACAGCTCTGGTCTAATATTGCTGTGGGCGGCCTGTCGATATCCCCGCGACCGCCTGTTCCATCATCAATCGTGTCGAACGCAAAGCGCAATTCAACAAAATGCGATCTTCTTGAGTGCAGCCGATATAAATTCGCGCGTCTTCGGGATCGACGAGCATATCGATCAGAGCGGTTTCGTCGCCGCTTCGATCGCCATCTTCGCCGGCAACAAAGGATCGTTTCATAGCCGCTTCGCAAAGGGTCATCAGGCTATCAAAAACTGGGACGAGAATTTCAAGCCGATGCCGCGCCAGCGTCTGGTATATGTAGGGCTGAACCGCTTCGCCATGATCCTTGGCATCGCGCCAGCATCGCATGACGTCCAGAATTATGCTTTCCGGCATATCCAATGCTTCATCAAAGCGGACCGCCTGAGCCTCCGCCATTGTTTAAAGCCTCTCTAGTCTCTCGAACAGAGTCTTGGATCAGGACGCGCGGAACCAATTTATTGTATCACATACCGAGCGGGGTGGGCGAGCGGTCGCCTGATCGACAAAGCTTCAGTACGGCGATACCGGCGATCAATCATCCTTGTCGGCGTGCTCGGGTTTCCCTTGGCGCTCGCCCTTGGCGAAATCCTCAAGCTCGTCCTCGCTCATCGAGTCGTACATGTCTTTCGAAGCGCCTTGCAGATCGCTCACCTTGGTATCGCCGCGCTTCGCAGACAGAGCTGCTCCTGCGGCTTTTTGCTGGGCTTTCGATTTTGTCGGCATGGTATCTGCTCCTCGTCTCCACTCAATATGCTTCTCGCCACTTCGTGCGCGCTCGGTTCGTGGCTTCCGTCACCAGTAAGGTGTGACCGCCCAATAGTCGTACGACCGCGTCTGGTAATCACGGTCATAAGCGGTGTCGCGCTCACTTTCCTTATAGGTCGGCGCGCCCTTCAACTGATCCTCGGTCACGTCGAGCTGATAGCCACCCAGATCGGTATTGTAGTCGAACTTCTCCCAAGGAAGGCTGTGCAACTCGCCGCCCATACCAAGGAAGCTGCCCACCGAAATCTCGACATCGCGGGCCTGACCACCGCGTTTTTCGATCAGGACACGTTCGACAGTACCGATCTTGTCGCCATTGGACCCATAGACCGCCGTTCCTTCGACGCGGTCGCTGCCAATCAGATCGCTGCTCCTTACGTTTTGATGCGACATCGTGATAACTCCTTTCCGACTGAAATTGACCAAGAGTGACTTGGTCACAGCGGAGTAACGCTCGCACCGCGATGATAGTTTCTCCGCTCGTCGCAAAAATCCTCTTTGATAACAAAGGTTAGTCACTGAAGCAGTAGGCTGATCGCCATTTAATATGAGCAAGGCGCTCGAACGGCCCGGCGGTTTTCTCGTCGAGAATAGGCTGGCAGCACGGCAGGAAACCGCGTCAAGTTTGCGCGCAACTTGCTGGGGGGCGCTGCGGGATCACATTATGGCGGCTCTGGGAATCCCGGTCCGGAGCCTAATCTTCCGACTTCGAATGCTCGACTATCATCAGAACAAGCCCTGAGAAAACCAACCCAAAGCCCAAGAGGTGAGACCAGCGAAAAGGTTCGCCGAGCAACAAATAAGATAGCACAAGCGCGCTGAGGGGCATGACCGCCATAGCACCTGCCGTGAGTGCTCCCGGCGCTTTGCGGGCACCATTATACCATAAAACAGGAGCAAGCCCCGCTGTAGCCGCGCCCCAGAAGGCTACCGCAAACCACCCAGTCTGACCTACGTCGGAAAAATCGAACGGTTGGGGGTCGAAAACGATAGCCAGAACAACAAAAACCAACGCAGCAATCAATGAGGCTGCCAGCGTGGCCTCCAGCGAGCTTATACCGTCGGACAGTTTCCGTGAAAGCAGGGTGTAGGCTGCCTCGAAACACACGGCCATTGCGACAAGAGCTGCGCCGAGGATCGGAGCTTCCGTGTCTCCGCCTCCTTCCGTTCGTAGCAGATTGATTGCTACTATCCCCGCGACCGCAAGGGCCAGTGCTCCCGACGTCCGCCAGTTCATTGCGGCACCGAAGAAAACTACGGCCGCGCCGGCAGTCACTGCCGGTGTTGCGCTCATGATCGTCGAGCCGATCACGCCTGTAGTGAGACGCATACCAAAAAGCATGGCTGCGGTGAAACCGACCATCCCGAATAATGAAATCGCGACAATCACCCACCAGTCCGACCGCTTCGCACCGGCAAACCGTTTCGTCAGCAGCCATGTAAATGGAGCAAGGACCAGACAAGCGATCAGCATTCGCATGCATGATGCCGTGAAGACCGAGAACTGTTGCCCGATTAGCTTGCTGAGCGGCGTCGCACTGCCAAAGAGTGCCATGCCCAGCAAAAGCTGCACAACAATCGCAGGAGCGGTCGAGCGTCTTTCGGATGCCATGATACTGCAAAAAGTTAGCATGCCGGGCTCCGCTTGGAAAACATAGTCTTGTTTCCGTTTCGCGGGCGGCGTCTCGTGTCAGATAGCTCAGTTCTTCAAGGATCTCGTCTATTTCTTATGCTGCGCCAGAGCCCGATCGCACGTATTCGAGCGATGAGAATTGGGAGGTTGGGAGTGATACGGACGTGACCCGCTCATCCGGCGACCGACCGAGATCAGTCCTAGGGCCACGCGCGCTACTTGGTAGCGGATCCGCGCACAAGCTTTCCTGGGAAGGGTTCCGAAAGGCAGGTCGAGCTGATCCGCTAGAATGATAATACTTCTTATGTTAAATCCGATACTTATTGTTAGCATATCAGAGTGCATGTAAAGTTCGCTGACGCAAGAGCGTCAGCCTTAGAAAACCGAAGGCCCTGTTAGCAGTGCCGGGTTCCATTTGCTGGTTGACCTCGGCAAACCATCTGGTGGCGTGCTCTTCATTGAGCTCGTCGATGCAGAGACCCGGAAAAGCCTCCTGCAAGTAGAGCCGCCGGTAGCAGCCATTGATGTTCTTGGTCTTTGGGACACCAGCGCATTGCCCATTTCTCCCAGAACTCGTCGAGGAACTGGGTGAGCAGAAGGATTTCGGCGAACTGATCGACATCTGCGAAAGTGGCGGGAGGGCGGTGTAATGACCGCTGGCACACTTTCACGCACCGAGAAAATTGTCCGGCTCAATGACCGGGCGCGGCAGGCGATGGGGCTGGCCGGTGTTGCCGTGGCGACAGAGGGATTCCGGGCCTTGCCCGAGGCAGATCGGTCTCGGGTGCGTGAGTTGATCGAGACCTTCGACGCCTTCGTGCCGGACAACGATCCGTAAGGCGCGCGTGATTTCGGAACGATCTATCAGGGCGGCGATGGAAATTGGACGATCATGCGACCGGCACAACTTGCCGAAACCGTGTTCTGGAAGATCGATTCCTACGACCGCGATTTGCGGTTCGGCAGCGAGAACCCGGCCAACCTAGCGACTGCCCGTCGAGTGCTGACGATCATGCTTGCCAGCGAATATTGAGGGGTGGAGCATGACCAGGCGCAATCCACCGGTACACACCGCCGGACCCGACCCCGACCAGATCACCATGCCGGGCGTGCGCCCGGCCACTCTTAGCGAGATGTTGCAATGCCGCGCCGACATGCCGCGAGGTGCTCGGGCCGTGCAGCAACCGATACCTTGACGCGAACATCGCGGTCGAGCCGGTCGAGGATGCGCATCAGCCGGTCGACGGTGAAGCGGTCGAGCTTGACCTGGCGGATGCGCGAGAAATCGGCCGCCGCGATACCTGTGCGGGCCTGGGCATCGCGGACGGTCAGCTTCTCCTTGTCGAGCGTCTTGACCACTTCGGCGGCGAGGATTGCGCGCAGCTGGCGCAGGCTCGCATCGGCCACGTCGAATTCGGCAAAGACATTGCCGGACCCGCGCAGCAGTTCGATGTCGTCCTTGTATTCGGTCATTCCAGCATCTCCATCAATCGCCTGATCCGCTCGCGCACGAGGTCGATCTCCTACTGCGGCGTCGATATTCCTTTCGTCGGCTTCTTCTGGAAGGCATGCACCACCCAGATATCGTCATCCAGTTGCAGGGCGTAGACGACACGGTAGGCGCGGCCGCGCTCCTTGATCACCAGCTCCCAAACACCGGAGCCAAGACCAGCGAGCGACTTGGCGACGGCCGGCGTCCCGCCATCGGCCACGATCGTCAGCGCATCGAGCGCCTTGTCGATCGCACGGGCCGGGAACGCCCCGAAATCCTTGCGCGCTGCCTTGATCCACGAAATCGGTCGAAGCGTTGGGGCGCGACATGATCCTATGTAGTCATATCTGACAACACTTGTCAATCGGGTATGTCGGGATGTTTGCCAGCGTGATCGAAGCGAAGCTTTCGTCTAACCATGTTTTCGGATTCGTCCTGGTAGGACGTTCCCCACCTTCCCTGACCGCCCTCGCGCCGTGCGGAGATCAAAACCGAGGCCTTCCATCCGGCTCAGCAGACGCCTTGGCGATGCCGAACGGCAGCCAAAGGCGTCTGCCAATTCCTGCGGTGAATATGGACGTCAATCTCCGCATCGCCCAATATATTCACGGCAGTTCGTGTGGAGATTGGGGAGTCTATTCTCCGCCGACCGCATGGAACCAGAGCGACCGGATGCGAAAAGTCGGTCGCTTAAGCCTTTTCAACCGACCGATATGCCACTCCGATCCGGTGCTTGGCGCTTCCGCGTCGGCTACGAACTGCATCGACAAA